>JAEEGK010001842.1_pt1 | contig 53098 bp, 39 predicted proteins | sample 8958771 | NCBI WGS metagenome assembly JAEEGK01 (sample SAMN16246547, study PRJNA631951) | gut metagenome | biome: gut microbiome; feature: rumen; material: SC-attached | host: Bos | place: Iran: Karaj | collected 2018-10 | reverse complement strand
ACCTAAATTGACGGATGTCAGTTTTTTTTATGCTGGTTATTAAGCAAGTATGGTATCTTTTCGGAAGCTAAATTACGTAGAAGAAAAGGTGACAAAAAAAGTTTGAGACAAAGAAAAAGAAGTAACTATAAATTAAATGTTTATGAAGAGAAGCGCATTGATTATTTTGGGACTTGTCGCCTTGAGCATCACTGCAAAAGCACAAGACGAGAAGTTTAAGGCACTTTTCATGTACAACTTTACGAAGTACATTGAGTGGCCGCAGAACAAGCAGTCGGGCGATTTTGTGATTGGCGTAATCGGTAACCCGGCCATTGTGGGTGAGTTGAACGCCATCGCACAACGCAAAACCGTTGGCTCACAAGCAATCAAAATCAAAGAGATTAGCGCAAGCGACGACATGGCCAAATTGCACATTGTGTATGTGGCTGAAGGCAAGTCGGACAACGCTGCAGCCATTGCCGGCAAAGTGAAAGGCAAGGGTGTGGTGCTCATCACTGACAAACCGGGCTTGGCGCAATCGACTTCGGGCATCAACTACATCAAGAAAGATGGCAAGCAGAGTTTCGAAGTCAATCAAAACCATCTGAACGACGCAGGGGTTAAAGTGTCGTCGCAGCTGATGGCATTGGGTGTTGCGGTTAATTAAAATTCAATACTTTACCTATAAAAAACAAAGAAATGAAAAGACTTTTATTTTGTGCAACGCTGCTATTGGCAATGACCTGCCAACTGTTTGCGCAAACCAAGGACGTGTCGTCGATGACCAAGGACGACATTATGAAACTTTCGTATGACGAGCTGCTTGAGATGCCGTTTGAGGACGTGCTTCATCTGGCCGACGTGATGGGTGTTTCGATGGACGAACTGTTCGCCATGATTATGAACAAATCGGTGTCGTCGGCATCGAAGAAGGCTGAGGATTCGTTCAAATCGCCGCTCTCATCAACGGTTATCACCAAGGCTGAGATTCGCTCATACGGCATCAGCTCAATTGAAGAGGCTCTGCGCCTTGTGCCGGGCATGATTGTGCAGGAGAAGACCAACGGTATGTACGACGTGCACATCCGCGGCTTGAACAACATTCCTGACAACCAGATGATGCTCTACACCGAGAACTCTAACATCTTGCTTATGATTGACGGCCGCATTGCTCACAACTACGCAACCGGCAACCTGAACTTCGACATTCTGCCAATCGGCATCGAGGATATTGAGCGTATTGAGGTTGTGCGCGGTGCCAATTCCGCACTCTACGGCCCTAACGCTGTTACTGGTGTTATCAACATCATCACCGAGAAGCCCGGCGAGAACTCGAAAACTCTGCAGGGCAGCATGATGATGGGCACTCACGAGAATTATGTTGGCGATGTGGCTTTCCGCAAGAACATCAACAAGAAGTTGAGCGTGGGCGTTACAGCCAACCTGCAGTACCGCCGCCGCAGCACCAATCAGCTCTATGTTTACCCGAATCACGGACTTTACTATTCGAAAATGAACGAAGGTGAGAAGTACGTGACAAAGGATGGAATGAGTCAGGGAATGATGGCTTATTTCATGGGTATGGTTGATGACAAGGGACAACCGTATAATCAGCCGATTGTGAATCCCGACGGTAGTGTTACTTTGGTACCCGACCTGTCGAAAGCTAAACTCATTGATGCATCGCAAGGCGGTTATTACGATATGACTGACATTAAAAATCTGAAACAGGCGTTTACATTTGGTGCAATTGCCGGCCAGATTCCTGACGAGTTGAAAGCAAAGATCCTTGAAATCCAAAAAGGGAAGTACTATGGTACAGAAGATTCTCCGGGTAACCCGGAAGCTTTCTTAAATAATTATGGAAGCGAACCATCAGAAGCAACAGTGGAGAAATTCCTTAGCAATTTGCAAAACGGCTTGCCTTACATGCTTTATGATGTAACAGAAAAGCAGGGTAATATGGACGATATGTTCGACGACCCCGGAATGTCGCGCAAGACATACGGTTTCAACTCTTATTTGAACTACCGCCCCACAGAGGATATGAATTTCGACCTTTCGTTCGGCTACCAGCAGTCGCGTGCGGGCGCAACACCAATTGGTGAGATTCCGTTCCTGCTTTGCGAGCGCGTTTCGAAAACCGGCTATTTCACCTTGAACTCGAACATCTATGGTTTGAGCTTGAACGCCAGCTATATGGGGGGTACTCAAGATTTCCAGAAAGGCAAACCCGGATTCAAGGTGTTTGTCAACAATGTTCAGGTCAATGCAGAGTACGACATCAAGTTGGGCGACCTGAGTGTTATGCCTGGTGTGGCCTACAATCATGTATGGCAGACTGATTATATCCCTGACTACATTAATCCGAGTGACTCGACTGATTTCCGTTGGGAATATCACGACCACGGATATAAATTCACCAATGCCCGTCACCTTTCGAGCTGCCAGGGTGGAAAAAAAGCCAAGCTGACCGATATTGCGCCGAGCTTGCGTTTGGACTACCGTTTGGGCGATTTCCGCGTGCTTGGTGCTGTGCGCTTCGATAAGACCAACCTGCCCGACAAGTGGAATGTTACTTATCAGGCTGCAGCCAATTACTCAATCAATGAGAACAATCTTATCCGTGCATCGTTCGGTACGGCCATGCGCTCGGCAAATCTTACCAACTCGGTTGCCGATTACACTTGGCACCGTGATGGCTTGATGCCGCCTGACACCATCTATTTCCAAGGTGACAAGGACGCACCGCTGACCAAAATCAAGAGCGCAGAGTTAGGCTACCGCTGGCGTCCGACCGAGAAAATCCTTGTCGATGCCGAAGCGTATTATTCTCTAAGCGAAGACTTTGGCGCACTTAAGGCATATCGGTCACAGGTTATCATGCCGTATGAAAAACTTGACAAATTCATGTCCAATCCGTATGTGTTGAAGTCGCTCAGAAGCATCACCGAAGGCGATTTGGATTTGGACGCACTCAATGAGTTCATGAAAAATACGAGTGTCATATCGACAATCAAATATGATGCTCTGCCCTATAAGGTTAAGCAGATGGGCTTCGGTGTGAACATCGACTGGATTATCTCGAAGAAGTTGATTGCCAAGGTGAATGCCAACATTCAGCAAACCAAAATCGACAACTATTATGCCTACAACCAGAATACCGAGATTCTGGGCCAGCTGGGCCAGATTTTTGGTATGATTACCCAGGTGCCAGCCATGGCCGAGGATATGCAGACCGCCGCTATCAATGATCTTATGGCTGATGGAACATTTACTCAAGATCAATTGATAGCCGTTTTAACCAATCCTAATCCAGCCGATGCAAAAAATCCTGAAACTGATTTTGGAAAATACTTCGCGTTGTATGAAAAATATCTGCATCGTGCAATGGGCGATATTGACCAATCGGTGGTTGCCGACATTGCCGCCAGATATGCTGCAGCTGATAACAAGCAGGCTTTCCTTGATGAATTGAAAAACAGCAATAACGATACCGAGTACACCGCATACTATGCCATCCGCTATGGTGTTTACAACGATAACGGCACATTCACCTTCGGTAACTCGAATCCGTATGAACTGCCAACTGTTGACGGTCACAAACATAAAGCCACACCATCGTTCTACGGCATGATAGGCCTTATCTACAAGCCGACACCGAAGATTGATGTTACCGCCTACGGCAACTATCTTGGCAAGCGCACCTACGCCACCAAATACAACATGGGCGACAATGCTGTTGAGTTGAAGGACCGCTTCACTTTGAGCATGAAAATTGCCTATAAGCCGGTTCCTGGAATGGAAGTGTTCCTGAATGGTCACAACATGCTCAACAACGAGCAGCGTGAGTTCCCCTACGGCGACAAGATTGGCGGAATTTACTCGGTTGGAATTAACTTCGGATTCTAAACCAATGAGTTGCTAATGCTTTTTGAACCATAAAATGACATTGTCCTGGCTGTAAGGGCAATGTCATTTTTCGGGTTGAAAAGCATGCTGAAGAATTTGACTATATGTGATTATGATTACATATAAGTGATGGTTCGGAAAAAATGCATTTTTATATTTGTGAACTTTAATTTTTAAAACTATTGATATGAAGAAAAGCGCATTAGTTATTTTGGGACTTATCGCCCTGTGCTTCAGTTCGAAAGCTCAAGACGAGAAGTTCAAGGCACTTTTCATGTACAACTTTACAAAGTACATTGAGTGGCCACAAAGCAAGCAGTCAGGTGATTTTGTGATTGGCGTAATCGGCAATCCGGCCATTGTGGGCGAATTGAACGCCATCGCACAGCGCAAAACCGTTGGCTCGCAGGCAATCAAAATCAAGGAGATTAGCGCAAGCGACGAGGTCACTAAAATGCACATTGTGTATGTGGCCGAGAACAAGTCGGACGACGCTGCAGCCATTGCCGGCAAAGTGAAAGGCAAGGGCGTGGTGCTCATCACCGACAAACCAGGCTTGGCACAATCGACTTCGGGTATCAACTACATCAAAAAAGACGGCAAGCAGAGTTTTGAAGTCAATCAAAACCACTTGAACGATTTTGGCGTCAAGGTGTCGTCGCAGCTGCTTTCGCTGGGTGTGGCAGTAAACTAACTGTTTGAATAAGAAACTAATAAAAATAACAAAAGATGAAAAAACTGATATTCTGTGCCACACTGCTCTTGGCAATGACCTGCCAGTTGTTTGCGCAAACCAAAGACGTGTCGTCGATGACAAGAGACGACATTATGAAACTCTCGTACGACGAGCTGCTTGAGATGCCGTTTGAGGACGTGCTTCACCTGGCCGACGTGATGGGTGTTTCAATGGACGAATTGTTCGCCATGATTATGAACAAATCGGTATCGTCTGCATCGAAGAAGGCTGAGGATTCATTCAAATCACCGCTGTCATCAACGGTTATCACCAAAGCTGAGATTCGCTCTTACGGCATCACTACAATTGAGGAGGCTTTGCGTCTGATTCCGGGCCTGATTGTTCAGGAGAAAACCAATGGTATGTACGATGTGCACATCCGTGGTTTGAACAACGTTCCCGACAACCAGATGATGCTCTACACCGAAAACGCCAACACCCTGCTGATGATTGACAACCGCATTGCCCACAACTACGCAACAGGCGATGTCAACTTCGACATTCTGCCAATCGGCATCGAAGATATTGAGCGTATTGAGGTTGTCCGCGGTGCCAATGCCGCACTCTACGGCCCCAACGCCATGATGGGTGTGATCAACATCATCACCGAGAAACCGGGCGAGAACTCAAAAGAGCTGCAAGGCAACCTGACAATGGGTACTCATGAAAACTACTATGGCGATGTGGCCTTCCGCAAGAACATCAACAAGAAGTTGAGTGTGGGCGTTACAGCCAACCTGCAATATCGCCGCCGCAACACAAACGATCTTTATGTTTACCCGACACAAGGTCTTTTCTATTCGAATATGAATGAACTGGGACGTGCATTAATAGCGCAGCAAGGAGGCAGTCTGACCAAAGAGCAGATGGGATATTTCGCATATGGAGCTGTTGGCAGAGATGCTGATGGAAATGTGATTTACGACCCATCGAAAATACAACTCGTTGATGCTTCGCAGGGTGGATACTACAAGATGACCGACCTTGAGAATCTGAAACAGGTCTTCACCTTTGGTGAGATTGCCAAAGTGGTTCCTGACTATGTGAAAGCAAATATTTATGAAATCCAAATGCAGAAGTATAACGATGACCCTGTTAAATTCAAGGATGAATATGGAGCTGATCAGCCATCAGAAGCAACCGTAGCAGGATTCCTTGCTGGTTTGGCCGAAGATATGCCATACGCATTGTACGATTGCATGGAGAGAGAACTTCAGGTCAGCAACATGTATGACGACCCGGGTTTGTCACGCAAGTCGTATGGCTTCAATTCTTACTTGTCGTACCGTGCGGCCGAAGACATCACCTTCGATCTTTCATTAGGCTACCAGCAGTCACGTGCTGCAACTAGCCCCGTTGGTGAGTTGCCGGTTTCAATTTCAGAGCGTGTGTTCAAAACAGGATATGCCAACTTGAATGCCTATGTTAAAGGCTTGAGTTTGAATGTCAACTATATGGGCGGTCCGCAGAACTACATGAAGGGTGCTCCAGGTTTCAAAATTTATGCACACAATTTCCAGGCTAGCGCCGAGTATGATCTTAAGCTTGGTGATATGTTGAATGTGGTGCCGGGCGTTTCGTACAACTATGTAAACTTTGTTGACGAGATCCCTGATTTCACAAATAAATACGATACTTGGGATATAAATGAAATCACCGATTACACATGGACATATCACGACCATGATTACAAATCGTCTAAACCTGTGCACTTGACAGGCTATTTCGATGGCAACAAGGCTGAGTTGAGCGACCTTGCACCGAGTCTTCGTGCCGATTTCCACGTTGGTAATTTCCGCGTAATTGGTGCAGCTCGTTTCGACAAGACCAACATTCCTGACAAGTGGAACCCGTCGTACCAGGTTGGTGCCAACTACCTGATTAACGACAACAACCTTGTGCGCGCATCGTTCAGCACAGCTATGCGTTCGGCCAACTTCGTTAACTCGAACACCAAATACACATGGCACCGCGACGGTATGATGCCGCCTGACACAATCTATTTCGACGCCGATAAGAACGCACCACTTGCAAAAACTCAAAACGTTGAGTTTGGTTACCGCTGGCGTCCAACCGAGAAGATTCTTGTCGATGCCGAGCTTTACTACTCGCAGAGCGAGGACTTTGGCGCACTCAAGGCCAACCGTTCATCGGTTATCATGCCTGTAGGCGAAGCTTACAAGTCTGCCGAAGATCCTGGCAACGGCTTACTCGGTTTTATGACTAACCCTGACAACGCACGAGGACTTGAAAAACTGGCTAACGAACACGATCTTGATTTTGGAATGCTGACCACATTCATGGGTCAGTCTGGTGTTGTTTCGTCAATCAAATACAGCGAACTGCCCTACAAGGTTAAACAGATGGGCTTTGGCGTGAATGTTGACTGGATTATCTCGAAGAAGTTGATTGCCAAGGTGAACGCTAATGTTCAGAAAACAACCATCGACAACTACTACGTCTACAATCAGAACGCTGAGGTTCTTGGCCAGCTGGGACAGATTTTCGGCATGATCACTCGTGTTCCGAATCTGGCCAACGATTTACAGAAAGATGCTGCAAAAGTTTTATATGTGAATGAAGGCGTTGTACCAGTTACAGATAAGAGCGACCCGGCTTATGCCGACTATGAAAAAGCACTCTACCCGGTTTATTGCGAAATGCTCGTTAAGGCATTGACTGATGTTAATGATGACAAATATGCCGCATTGAGCACTGCGTATGCTAGTATGGATAATGATGGCAAGGCAGCTATGCTTGAAAGTCTGCGTCAAATGACATACGATGAGAGCAACATGAATGCCAACGAGCAGTATGCTTCATACTATACTCTTCAGTATGGCACTTACGGTCAGAATGGCACATTCTACTTCGGTAACTCACAGCCGTACGAGGCACAACTTGAGAACGGCCACGTTCACAAGGCAACACCGTCGTTCTACGGTATGATTGGTCTTATCTACAAGCCGACACCGAAGTTCGACATCACCGCCTATGGCAACTACATTGGCAAGCGTACCTACGCTACCAAGTATAGCACTGAGAAACTTGACGACCGCTTCACCGTTAGCCTGAAGATGGGTTACAAACCTGCTGAAGGCATTGAGGTTTACCTGAACGCACACAACCTGCTCAACACGGAGCAGCGTGAGTTCCCCTACGGTGACAAGATTGGTGGAATCTACTCTGTAGGCGTAAGCTTCGGATTCTAAGAGAGAGATTAGAGATTAGTATTTATTAGTTTGGGGAGAGCCACCTGAAGCAATTCGGGTGGCTCTTTTTGTTGTGTTATACTGCTGTCGACATGCATGCAGGATTATTATGAATAAATGCGTCAGAAAGGCGTTGCTTTTTGCATGGCCTACAGTATAGTTGTAACACAAATGCGGAATTTCGTTGCAATTCAGCACTCAGGGGAAGAGTATTTAGCATAAACCCATTCATTCAGTTAGGCTTTCATTTGGGCCATTATCTGCTTACTATCTTAAAGAAAATAGAGCGCAATGGGCATGATGCACTGTTGTGAGTCATAACAAAAAAGGCTGCTCCACACGGAGCAGCCTTTTTATTTATCACATTGGTGCACCGCTTATTGCAGCACAACCTTTTCTGTCGTTTGGCCAACGCTGACCATGTAGATTCCTGCTGCAGGCAGTGTAATCTCGGTGCGTGTGCTGTTGGCTTGTGCTTTGGCAACAACGCGGCCGTTCACGTCAACCACGATGATTTCGTCGCCGTTAGGCTCGGCAACTTCAACAATAACGGTCTGGCCAATGGCGTAGATGGCAACTGCGGCTTCGTTTTCGGCAATTGCAGTCTGCAGTTGCGGAATAACACCTTCAGTGCGGCTTAACTCAGCGTGGCATACGGTGCAGTAAACCACTGTGTCGCACTTGCCGGCTGCGGTCTCAGTTGCGGCAACCTTAACTTCGATTGTCGGTTCGCCAGGCACGTGACCAGTGGCGGCAACAACATTCGTTTTCTCTTCGTGCTTGCATACGCTGCAGACGAGCAAAGTGCAGCCTTCTTCGGTGCAGGTTGGAGCCACAACGCTTGGTGTATAGACGTGGAATGCCGGTATTTTCTTCGATTCGTTCACTTTTTTTGTGTTGCCGGCTCGGTCGGCGATAGTGGCGTTGATGCTCACATCAATATCCTTGCAGCTCTCCAAACCGATTACAGCAGAATAAGTCTGGTTGTCTTTGGTGTTGAACGATTTGAGCGATGCGCCGCCTTCGAAACGGAAGCTCTTCTCGTTGAAGCCGCTGACAGGCTCGTTGAATTTCACTTTCACTTCGAGTTGCATATCGGCAATGTTCAGATTGAAGGCCGTGTCGGTCAACACTGGAGCCTTGTTGTCAAGAGCTATCGCGTATGCGCTGGCAAATGTACCAACCTTTGGCAGAACAATTGAATTGATGCTTGAAGTTGGGTCGTTGAGCTCCAACAGATAGCGACCGTTGCGGTAGATAGTGTCTTCTTTATAATCGAGAGTGGCCACGTTGTCGTTTTTCTCAACTCCGTAGCGGAATGTGAGAGCGTAATTATCGGTGCTGTTCTCATCGTAGTAGAGTTTTGCAAATTTGCCAGTGTTCAACAGCATCAGCATTGTGTCGTTAGCACCGCCGTTGAGCAAAATCGGCATATCAAACACCACATTGATGTTGATGGTGTCGCCTACGCGGTAGAAGCCGTTTGGCTCAACCGGGCTCACTGCAATAACGCGTGTTAAGGTTGCTGTGGCTTCAAGGGCGATGGTATCAGGCTTCTCAGTGCCGTGTGCAATGTACAGTGTGTCTCGGTAGAGTTTTGCTTCATCGCCAGTGAATTTAAGTTTCACGGTGATAGAGTCTCCTGGAGCTTCGCTGCCTATTATATCGTAAATTTGGAATTTTGGGCTAGATTCTTTGTATGAATAGCCAGAGATGCCAAGTGGCACTGTTCCACGGTTGCGCAAGGTGACTGAAGCGTAACTTGTTGCTCCGATGTGAACCGGTTCAAACACGGCTTTCGTCTTATTTAAATCATAAGCGTAAGAATCATTAATAGTAACGTTTACTTGAATTTTAACGGTTGCAGCCTCGTTGGTGTTATACTCGCGATAGAACGTATAACTACCTGAACTAAGCCCTTTGATAGGGATAACAATGTCGATGTTAGTCTGGGCGCCGGCAGCAATTGTTATCTCAGGACGCTCGGCAACTTTGAAACTTGCGGTTGTCCTATTTGATGTGGATGCCACGCGTGTCTCATTGAGTAGTTGGATTCCATCATCGGTTTCTATTGCAAGGTAACCGCCGTTCCAACCATAAACATAATTATCATCACAGTCCATGACCAATCGGTATTCTCCGGCAGGCAATGATATATTATTCACATAGATGGATTGCCCGGTAGCGGTATAAGTACCCGAATTAACATATTTAACGGTTGTCCAACTGCCTGTTTCGGTTTTCCGCTTCAAACTCCAATATATTTTGTTGGCATTCGGGCCTGTACCTGTATTGCCATACAAAACTGCTTTGGTGGCATCAGTGAGAATCAGTGTGCCTTGTCCGTTGTTTCCAATAGTTGCGGTGGCAGTAACGGTCTCGGCGCCAGGTTCGGCTGTTACGTTTATGGTTTCTCCATCGAACACTAAAGCCGGTGCAGCCAGACACTTGCCTTTGAGTGTGATCTCGAAGGTGTCTTTAACTTCTTCGCTCAGAACATAGTAGTAGGTTGCGACCTTGAGGGTGGCGGTGTAGTCACCAGGTTCGCCTGTTGGTTCAAACCATAAATCACCACCAGCCTCGGGGTAATACTCAAACGGAGTTCCTGTTTCAACAATCCAAACATTATTATATCCGCTGATATCACCACAGCCAATGTTCTCATATCTCAAATAGGCTGATTCATATAGACCTTGGGTAACTTCGCCAAAATCGATTGTCTCAGGGAACACAAGGCTTGGTGCACGCACAACTCTGACCTTACCATACATTGTAAGTTCTGTGTTGTTGGCATCGTTGGTTAAAAGAGTATAGGAAAATGTCTGCTCACTGAGAGATGTTGGATCGGGGTAAATACTCATCTGTAGCTCTTTCGACGCGCCTGCGGCAATGCTGTGAGTTGCAATGTCGGCGGCGTTCAGAGTGAAATAGTAATTGCCGTCATTATCATCGGCGAGATTTATTGTCAGCAGTGTTTTGCCATTGCTGATAACACTTATTGTACCGTCACATCTGTAGTTGGAAATTTTGATTCTGTAATCGCCTTCAATTGACGTATAAAATCTGTTTATGTCAAAAGACGAACAATAATAGGTGTTACCAATAGAATGGTCATCAGCATCATAAAGGTTGTAATAGCAACTTCCTTTAGTGCCGGCTTGATAGCGGATTTCCATCGGCTCGCTGACTTTAAGAGTACCTGTACCAGAGTTCTTAATACTGTTTTTTATTGTTACAGCACCACTATGGCTGCACGGTATAGTGTCTTTAATCTCACTGTCGTACTGACCGTATAACAGTTCGGCTACCGGTAAGCCAATGTTGACGGATTTCAATTGAATTTGGGCGGTTCCGGCAGTTGTTACAACATTCATAACATCAGTTACTTCGGTGTTAATAGCACCGTAGGGGCGAGCAGCGAGAGTGAATTCAACCGTCTGATTAGGTTCTATTACTTTGTCGAAAGAGAGACTGCTGCTCAGTATTTCGTTTTCAGAATCCCAAAACATCATATTGTTATTTTCGCCGCCAGTAAGCTGAAGAGCGGTAACAGTAAGCGGTGCGCAACCGCTATTGGTAACAGGTATCACAATGCTGTTTGTCTGGTCTGGATAAAGACCGCCTAAGTTGATAGCATCTGCAACGGCCAGTTCGGGTTGTCCGCTGCCTGTGGTGGTGAGTGTTATTGTTTCGAGCGACTCTTCAATGCCTTCAACAAACACATATAGATTGGTTGTGCCTGATGTTGCAATCGAATTTACCGGAATCTCAATGTTGTTGATGCTTGATTTTGCTGCAATGGTCGCAATTGGTTTAATATTGCCATTTGCAAAGAACGATGCAGTATTGGAATAACCTGTGCTGATTGTGGCTTCTTCTACCACTGTTTCGCCATTTATAATCACACTAATGTATCCGCCGTTCCAACCATCGCCCCATGAGTCATGCATATCAATTGTGTAATTGCCAACCGGCAATGTAAGTGTTATGTTGTAGTATGAAGAAGAGTTTAAATATGTGTTTTCTGATACGCTATGGACAATATTTGATGCGGCATCTTTAAGTTCCCAAGACATCTCATAGCCATATGAGCCGGAATAAATGGTGAATGTTGCATCCGTTTTCGATTCTGTTATTTTCAATGCCATCGGCACGTCCATCTTGTTCTCAATCTTGTCAGCTACTGTTAGCGAGCCGCAGTCGGTAATTGTTGCTCCAACGCTAGTGCTGGCAACAGTGTAATCGATTGCTGTGGCAGTGCCTGTAAGTTCAACTTCAAAGTCTGAGTCGTAGGCACGCACCTTGAGTATATCAGTGAACTCACCAACTGAAGTGGGATTGAAACTAACTATGCAGCCAATGGAATCATTGTTATAAAGCACACCCGTACCAGCGCCTGGTATCACAATTCCTTTTTTAGTGAAAACTGTGCCCGATGTCAATATGGGTTCGTAGCTCATAATAATCTGTTTGCAACCGGTGTTTTTGAACCATACGGTGTCAGTACATGAATAATCTTTAAATGCTGTAAAAGTGGTGTGGCTTGTTACATATTCTGCTTCAACGTCAAGATTGGAGATGAGTGTGCGTTTGAAATAAGTAATGTCTTCATCCGGGTTGTAGGCTTCAATTTGAGTACTGCTTGAACCATGTGATGCGTCGGCAGTGATGTTAATGGTGGTTTGTTCGCCTGGTTGCAGGTCGATGTATGTGTGCGAAGCAGTGAAGCCAGCGCTAAACAGGCAAATCTTGCTGTCGGCATAAAAACTCATATCCATGGTCGAAAAATTTACCGAAAGCACATAGACATTGCCGTTGTTGTCGAAGCCAGCCACAATATTCATAGTAGACAACTTCATTGGTAATCTGGCAGAGTTTACAAACTTGCCATGTGAAAGGTTATAGGCGTATAAGTTTTCACTACCTACGAACCAAAGTGTTTGTGTTTTGGGGTCGAAAGTGCACATCTCGCCAACACCATCTTGTGGCAGAGTGCCGTAATCAGCAGTTTTCTGGCCTTTGGTGTCGATGGCTATAACGCGAACTTCATTATTGGCTTCATCGAATACAATAGCCAGCAATTCAGTGCCAGAATATACAATCAACTGACCATCGTATCCAGTTTCAAAACTGGCGCCGGTTGGATTCAGATTGGCATCGTAAGCAACAATTTTGCCACTCTCGGTTGAAGCCCATAGTGTTTTGCCGTCGTAAGCAATGCTGTATACAGACTCATTGGGTTTAATACTTTTCTCTTCTTCCCATGTGCTGGCATTGAGTTTTATAATCGCATTGTTCATTAAATTCATTGCATAAACGTAATTCTCTGCAAAGGCAAGGTTTAAATAGGGCATTTCTGCAACCTTGTTGCCTAATTCAATTTTGGCATTCTGTGAAGCGATAATGCCACTAATAGGTTCGTCGGTGTTGTTTTTAATAACTAACGGGCGTGTTTGCGTTTGGTCGCATGCCGAAAGTTTAAATTCAATTGGGCCGTCGCCAATAGGCGTAGCGCTCAATAGATAATCGCTCTGTGCCAATGCGGTGCCTGCGCTACCCACGACAAACAGCGATGCCAAAATCAGTAAGGATTTTCTCATCTTTTGTAAAATTAAATTAGTTAAACATAAATTATTGATATCAAGTTATATATTACATTCTTTACAAATGCTTTACATTCTTTTTGTCTTTGACGAAAAATATTTCAAAAAACCGATTTTCTATTCAAAAAAACAATAGCCAATTAACAAACGGCAGGTTTGACTTAACGAACGGTATTTGAAAAATGAAAATCGTGCAAAAACGGTCGATTTTTGGTTTTCGTTGTAAATGTAGTTTTTTTTGGAAAAACAAGTTTATGTTTGGCTCAAAAAAAGTGCTCAATGACCCTTTATTTAGGACAACAAAAATCTGATATGCTAATTTCTAAATTCCAAATATCCATATCTTTGCCACGTTTTGTTGCCGCATGCGGTTCCGCATCCGGCATTAAAAGGGAATCCGGTGCAAACCCGGAGCAGTCCCGCTGCTGTAAATCTCGCTGATGGGCGGTTCAAACACTCACTGCCACTGTCTGCAAGGACGGGAAGGCGAACCGATCTGAGATGAGCCAGAAGACCTGCAAAACGTTTCGCCGAAAGGCCTCGAGGAAGGAACCATCGGCAAGTGTATTTAGTTTTTTATGAGGCTTTTAACTCAATGTTTCGCAGTTGTGGCGATTGCCTTGCTGTGGGCAGGTTCATTGTTTGCGCAAAGCGACAGCACCATCCATCGTGATGTTGAGGCCGTCGATATTGAGGCTCAGCAGAACCGCCGCACCGCAATGCCCGTGCAGACGATGTCGGCGGTTGAGATTCAGCGCGTTGGCGCGCAGAATGTGGCTGATGTTGTGCGGCGTTTTGGCGGCACCACGGTCAAGGACTATGGCGGTGTTGGAGGCTTGAAAACCGTGTCGGTGCGCGGAATGGGCGCGGCGCACACGGCCGTGAGTTACGACGGCGTGGTGGTGAGCGACTGTCAGGCAGGGCCGATTGATGTTGGGCGGTTCAACATCGACAACGTTGAAACCGTGATGCTTGCCGTCGGGCAGACCGATGACTTGTTGCAACCCGCACGCGCTTTTGCTTCAGCAGCAATACTTTCCATCGTTGGCAAGCGCTTCTCGTTCGACGAGCGGAAGACACGATTCGATGTTGGCGCAAAGTGCGGCTCATTTGGTGCGGCCGATGCACGGATTGCCGTGGCGCACAAACTGACGGACCGGACTGCAGTGTCGGCAAACGCCGATTTTATGCGGGCCGATGGCGAATACCGCTTTACCATTCCTAACCGCGAGCACCCCATCCGCGAGCGGCGCATCAATTCCGATATCCACTCAGCGTTTGCCGAACTCAACCTGACAACCGACGACAGCAGCCGCTTCCGCAACCACTTGAAAGCCTATGGTTTCTACTCTGAACGCGGCCTGCCGGGTGCTGTCATCTTCTACAACCCCACAGCCAACGAACGGCTTTGGGACAAAAACTTTTTTGTTCAAGACGATGGACGGTGGCGCTTGAGCGATAATCTAATCGTCAGACTACAAGCAAAATACAACTATTCGTGGAACCGGTACGAAGACCGCAACGTGATGTATACCAACGGTTTGCGGACCGATTTGAACACGCAGCACGAAGGCTATTTGTCGGTTGCGGGAATGTACAGTTTGCGCTTTCTGTCGTTCTCGCTTGCCGGCGATGCCGCTTATAACACTTTGAAAAGCAATATGATGGGTAATCCGCAACCGCGGCGTCTTACGTTGCTTTCAGTGGCAAACGCCCGGTTTTCAGCGCAGCACATGGCCGCAACAGCAACACTTGTGGCAACACATATAACTGAAAATGTGGAATTTGGTTCGCATCCCGATGACATCAACCGACTCTCGCCAGCATTCAGTTTCAAACTTTTCAATCGCTTTGCGGTTTTCCGCGCCATACTGAAGGAAACGTTCCGTGTACCCACGTTCAACGAGTTATATTACACAACGTTAGGCACAACAGGACTGAAGCCAGAAATTGCCCGCGAAGTGAACGTTGGCTGCAATTTAGGTACCGATGACTTTTTCGTGTCGGCTGATTTCTATGCCAACCACATTGAGAATAAGATAGTTGCCATTCCAACGCTCTACGTTTGGAAGATGGCCAACTATGGCGAAGTTGAGATTTTGGGTGCCGACATTGCCGTTAACAAAGACGCGCAATTTGGTGATTTTCAGCTGATAGCCACAGCAAATTATTCTTACCAGCGTGCACTCGACGTAACCGACAAAAACTCGAAACTCTACAAATCGCAGATTCCGTACACGCCACGCCATTCGGGTAATGTATCGGCGTCACTGATATACAACAAGATAACGCTGTCGTTGTCATCTTTTATTTCGAGCAAGCGCTACTTTTTGGAATACAACATAAAAGACAACGAGATTGAGCCATACGCAGAGTTATCGGCCACATTGTCAAGAAGTTTCCGCATCGGACAAAACACGCTTTCGGCCCGTTTTTCGTGTATCAATCTGACCGACAAGCAGTACTGCGTTGTTCAATACTATCCGATGCCCGGGCGGAATTACCAGTTGCAAGTAAATTTTACTTTATAATGTTTAACTTTTAAATCATTGAAAAATGAAAAAACAGTTTGTTAAAATTTTGAGTTTGAGTGCTTTATTAGTAAGCACTTCATTGATCTTCTCATCATGCGACAAGGACGACGATGATGGTGACGACAAAACAGTGAACAGCGCTAAACGTGTTTACATCCTGAACGAAGGAAAAATGGGGTCAAACAACGCAACTCTCGATGTGTACTATCCTGATGGCAAAAATGCTTATCAATCAAAGGTTTTTGCCGCTGCCAATGGTCAAGGCCTTGGCGACACCGGTCAGGATTTGCTTGCGTACGGCAATCGCATTTATGTGAGTGTTTCGGGCTCGAACTACCTTGCAAAACTCGACCAAAAAGGCAAGATTGTTGAGCAATATTCGTTTACCGAAACTGATGGCTCACCACGTTATCTTGCTGCAAAAGACGGTTTTATCTATGTCTCAACCTGGGGCAACAAGGTTATGAAATTCGACACCGCAGCCATTGTTGCACCAAAAGGTTCGGTTGAGGTGGGCTTGAATCCAGAAGAAATTGCCATCAAGGGTAACTATCTGATTGTCTGCAACTCAACAGAATATCCCATCAACGACAGCACAATTTCTGTGATTGACTTAACAACATTCACTATCAAAAAGAACGTAGAGACTCAATTTGGTAATTTTCAAAAAATTGCGGTTGCCGGTGACAGCGTTTACATCACCTATTACACTCCATCGTATTCTATTGAAATGCTGAATTTTGATGTTGAATCTGGCATCGTAAAACCTTCTGGCTCTGCCACAAATATGGTTTCATTCGATGACAAACTCTATTGCGCAAACTCGGCTACAGTTTATGATGCCGATTGGAATGCCACAATAAACACAAACTTTTTTGTACGCGATGTGAAAACTGGCAAAGATTCGGAAATTTTGGATTTAACTTCAGCCCCCGAACTTAAAACAGCCACTGTCTATCTGTTTGAAATAGACCCTGATAATGGCGATTTCTATGTTGGTGCCGCCGATTACGTGACCAACGGCACAATCTACCGTTTCGATAAAACCGGAAAATTCATTACGAAATTTGAGACAAGCGGCCTTAATCCTAACCACGCCGCTTTCGTTAAATAGTTGTTTTACAAGAAGGTGGATGCGCAAGCGCATCCACTTTTTAAATCTTTTAATAATTTGAATAGACTAATTTTCATATTATCAGCCATTTGCGGTTTATGGATGCAATCGTGTCGTAATCAGCCCCTGACTGTTGGCGGCGAACCATTGCGTTTTAAATATGCCACCAACCTGAAAATAAGCCAGTTGGACAGTTGCATTGTTGTTGAATTGCGCAATCCGTGGGACACCGCACGGCTACTGCACGCCTACGTGCTTGTGCCCGCCGATTCGGCTCTGCCGCACTCGCTGCCCGCAGGAACGCTTGTGCGCACGCCGGTGCGCCGCGCATTGGTTTACACGTCGGTGCACACGGGGCTGCTTGTGAGTTTGGGCGCACTCAATCAGATTGCGGGCGTTTGCGATGCCGAATATCTGCAGCAACCCATTGTGCGTCAGCGTATTGCCGACGGGAAGATTGTTGACGCGGGCAACGCTATGAGCCCCGACATTGAGCGAGTGGCCGAAATGCACCCCGATGCTGTGCTGCTGTCGCCGTTCGAGAATGGCGGCTACGGCCCGATTGAAAAAATGGGTATCCCGATTGTAGAATGTGCTGATTATATGGAAGTTTCGCCGTTGGCTTGCGCCGAATGGATGCGTTTCTACGGCCTGCTTTTCGGTTGCGCCGACGTGGCCGACAGCCTTTTCAGCGTGGTTGAGCGCAACTATTGCTCGCTGCGCGACTCTGCCTTGCAGACAACCACCCGCCCAACCCTGCTCACCGACCTGAAAACCGGCGCCGCCTGGTACGTGCCCGGCGGATGCAGCACCACAGGCCGTTTCTACACCGATGCCGGTGCCAATTATCTGTTTGCCGATTTCCAAAAATCGGGCGCCGTTCCGCTGGCCTTCGAGACGGTGTTTGAACGCGCCAACAACGCTGATTTCTGGCTATTTAAGTACAACCGCGCCACCGATTACACCTACACCGCGCTTGCCGCCGAAAACGACCTTTACACACAATTCACGCCCTTCAGCAATTGCAAAATCTACGGCTGCAACACCGATTACGTACCTTATTACGACGAAGTTCCGTTCCGCCCCGACTGGTTTCTGCGCGATTTGGTAAGGATTTTTCACCCGGAATTGCTGCCGGATTATAAATTGCGCTACTTTAGTGCCATTGAAGAGTAAAAAATTGGTATTCTGTTTTTTAAAGAAAAAAGTGAACCCCACCCGCACCTACATAATATTATCATTACTGCTCGTCATTCTCGCCGCGCTCAACATTGCGTTGGGTTCGGTGCGGATACCGCTGGGCGCTGTTGCCGATATTCTTTCGGGTGGCGATGGCGGTAATCAGGCGTGGCGGGTGATTGTTTTGCAATCGCGTGTGCCACAGTGCATTACGGCGCTGTTTTGCGGTGCGGCACTCTCGGCTGCCGGACTGATGCTTCAAACCACGCTTGCCAATCCGTTGGCCGGCCCGTCGATTTTGGGTATCACTTCGGGCGCAAGCCTTGGCGTGGCGGTGGTTGCGTTGGCTTCGGGCTGCTCGTTTTCGGCTGCAGGCAGCCTGATGGGGCTCACGGCCACCATTGCGGGGGCGCTGGTGGGCGCTTTTGTGGTTTTGGTGCTTATTTTGCTGCTTTCCAGCGTTATCAAGAGCAACGCAATGCTGCTCATTGCCGGAATGATGGTGGGCTACGTGGCGTCGTCGCTCATATCGATTCTCAACTTTTTCGCCACAGCCGAAGGCGTCCATTCCTACACCATTTGGGGGTTGGGCAGTTTCAGCGGCGTTTCGCTTTCGCAGATGCCCGTTTTTGTGGGCACCGTGTCGGCCGGCCTGCTGATGGCTGTTTTGTTAATCAAACCGTTGAATGCCTTGTTGTTAGGCGCCAACTATGCCGAAAATTTGGGTGTCAATATCCGCCGCGTTCGCAGTTTGCTGCTTGTGGCAACAGGACTGCTATCGGCCATAGTTACAGCCTTTTGCGGGCCAATATCGTTTATTGGTCTGGCCGTTCCGCACGTTGCGCGGATGGTTATCGGCTCGTCGAACCACAATGTGCTGATGCCCGTCACAATGCTTGTTGGCGCGGTTGTGGCTTTGGCGTGCAATCTGGTCTGTCTGTTGCCCGGCAACGCAGGAGTGCTGCCGCTGAACGCTGTCACACCGTTCTTCGGTGCGCCGGTAGTGATTTATGTAATTGTCAGTCAGCGAAGAATGAAATATGAGTTGTAAGTTGATATGCTGTTAACTGCTGAAAATCTGACCATTGGCTATTCCGCACAGCATCCTGTGGCGGCAGGCTTGTCGCTGACTCTTGCCAAAGGCCAGTTGACCAGCCTGTTAGGCCCGAATGGAGTGGGCAAATCGACGCTCTTGCGCACCCTTTCCAACCTTCAGCGGCCGTTGGAGGGCAGCATCAGCGTGAATGGCACCAACATTGCCAGCCTGACAGCCTCAGAACTCTCGCGCACCATCGCCCTTGTGCTGACCGACAGAGTATCAGCTGGCGGATTGACGGTTTTTGAACTTGTGTCTTTGGGCCGCCAGCCGTACACTGGCTTTTTCGGCCGACTGACCGCTGCCGATAAAGAATTAGTAATCAAAGCGATGACCGATGTTGGCATTGCCGCAAAAGCCGATTGCCACGTGTCGGAACTGTCGGATGGCGAGCGCCAGAAAGTGATGATTGCCAAAGCGTTGGCACAACAAACACCAATAATCATTCTCGATGAGCCAACCGCTTTTCTCGATGCCGCAGCGCGCGTTGAAGTGCTGCTTCTGCTTCACCGTCTGGCCGCCGAGTCGCAAAAGGCAATCCTGCTTTCAACCCACGACATTGATGTGGCGGTGCAACTGTCTGACAATCTCTGGCTTATGAACAGCGAAGGTGTTTCGTGTGGTTCGGTTGCCAAAATAGTTTCAAGCGGCTTGTTTAATAATCTATTCAAAGACAGTAATTTGCATTTTGACGCTGCCGAGCGGCGGTTTGTGTGGTAGTCTGTTTTATCTTTGTCGCGCAATCGGGCAACTGACACGTTTATGACAGATAAAAAATCGTTTTTGAACCGGCGCATTGAGCAAGACAAACGCAACATTTGGTTTGTCGGAATCTTTTATGGGATTGCCGTTTACCTGCTTCTTGTTCTGCTTCAGCCATTTGGCATCGACGGCAGCGGCACGGCAAAATATTTCGAACTGTTGCTGTTCGCCCTGGTTACGTGGCTTGGCGTTGTCGGCTCACACTTCATTCTGAAACTTGTCTCGAAAGATTTTTTTGACGCAGAAAACTGGACCATCAAGAAGGAAATCGTTTTCAATCTGGCAGTTGTCGGCGTCATTGTGCTCGGCAACTTCGTGGCGTTCATTGTGCTTTACAACATTCCGATAACGCCCCGCGGCATCTTTACAGCCGGTTGGCAGACATTGGCAATTGCCACTTGCGTCATTGGCCTACGTGTCATTCTCGGACAGAAAAAATCAGCAGAAACATCCGCGCAAGCGTCGCCGACGGCTGACAATGAGCCAATTAGAATCAGCGGAAGCGGCAAAAACGATTTGCTGAGCATCGCGCCAAGCGAACTTCTTTACATTGAATCTGACAAAAACTATTGTAACATAGTCACTTCCGCACAAAAACTGCAAGTCAGGCTCACAATGAGTTCGGCCGAAGAGCAGCTGGTCGGGCACCCTATGTTTGTCCGCTGCCATAGGGCTTTCATCGTCAACAAAAGCAAGATTATCCGTCTCGACGGCAACTCGACCATCGGCTACAAACTGCAACTTTCGGGCACCGACGATTTGATTCCGGTCAGCCGCACCTATTTGGAAAACATCGCCGATTTCGCCCAAAACAAGCCCTGAAATTCGTCCCAAAAATCCGCCGCCCGTCCCACCAATACGGCATTTGTACCCAAAAACGGGCAGTCTGTCCCCGCCTATTGCACGCCTGAAAACGTTGCTTTTGCTTTGCCGGCACAAACGGATTTGAAATGGTTGAATCACTACTCATCGGACTCAGTACAAGCGCGTCGTGCGTGGCGCAATGCGGCAACATCATCCTGTCGATAATAATGGCCGAAAAGAAGAGCGTGGGCCGGTCGTACGGGCTGCTCGGCGGTTTTATGCTTGGCAGATTGCTGATTTACAGCGGAATATCGGCGGTAATATCGCTAATCGACTCAGCCGCCACTATTCCGGCAAGCGTTACAGCCGTCAGCCTTATAGCGGTAAGTGCTATTATGCTGATTTACAGCGTTGGAAAGACAAAGCAGCTCTGCCTTGGCCATCATTTTACACGCAAAATCTACAGCGCGTGCCACGGGCGCATAAGTCTGCTTGCCTTTGCGGCTGGCGCACTATCGTCGCTGAATATATGCCCGCCAATTATCAGTCTGATAGCCAGTTCGATAGGAACGAAAGAGGTGTTTGCCAATTTTGCTATGTTCTTCATCGGAACATCGGTTTTCTTCCTGCCGATGCCGCTCATTGGCGCGATTAAAAACACTGAAGCCGTAACCAAAACCGGCCAGGCCGCGGCGCTGATTGTCAGCATAATATTTCTGGCAAAAGGAATCGGAATATTGACAAGTGGACAAATCTAACAATCTGAATTTTAATTCATTAACTTCTAAATAATTAATTACAATGAACAGGAAATCAAATTATTGGGGAACCGGCCGCATCGGCAAAAGCATTCTGCTGTTTGCGCCAATGATGATGCTGATAATGCTAATGCTGCTTGGCGGCGCTTCGGGTGGCGATGCTGCAACGCAGATAGCCAGGCTCATAACCATAGCATTTTTCGGTGCAATGTTTTTTTTGATAATCTACACCGGCAAAACCGACAAATGGCGAGCCGTGGCGTTTATCGTTTCAGCTTTGCTATTTTGCATCGCATTCATTCACAACCTGATACTGGAACGCGGCAGTATGACGTTTTCAAACGCCGAGGAGCTCTCGTGCACAATTCCCTTCTGCCATATTGTAACCACAATGATGATTATTCCGGCGGCCGTCAAGCAAACAATTTTGTTTCCGGGCAGCCTTGTCGAAGGGTTCGCGTCAATATCGGCAATGTTTGTTATTGTGCTGTGTTTCAGTATTGTGCTCGGCCGCGGCTTTTGCAGCTGGGGTTGCTTTTACGGCGGCTGGGACGATGGCACAAGCCGCATTCTGCGACAGCCCGTCATTAAAAAAGTGAACAACAGTTACAAATGGTTCTCGTTTGCGATGCTGATTGTTATGGCTTTGTGGTCGGCTGAGGCGGCCGAGCCAACCTATTGCAGCTGGCTGTGTCCGTTCAAGGCTGTAACCGAAAACGAGCGCATTGTCGATACTATCACGCTGATTAAGAACATAATATTCACACTGACATTTGCCGTGCTGGTGGTGGTGTTGCCACTGTTGACAAAGAAACGCATCCAGTGCGCGACATTCTGCCCGATGGGCGCTTTGCTGTCACTGTTCAACAAGATAAACATTTTTGAGGTGAAAAACGACACAAGCAAGTGCATCGGTTGCGGCAAGTGTGAAAAAGCCTGTCCAATGCTGGCCATTGAAAAGCGTTGTCCTACGCTAACCTGCTCAAAATGCGGAAAATGCGTCGATGCCTGCCCGACTGGCGCAATGCGATTCCACATCAAAGGCACCCCCATCGACAAGCACACCACAATAGCCCGCACACTCTTTATTTTTCCGGCCTACACGTTTCTGGTAACTCTTTGCGGCGGAAGTGTGGCAAACGGATTGGCTCTCATCATTAACCTTTTTATTTAATTGATTATGAAAAAGATATTATCAGTATTCGCATATATTTGGGCATCGCTCGGCACGCTCATCATTCTGGTGGCATTCATCGGTATGGATTCTTGGCAGCAACTCTCTCTCAATCTTCCGTTTATGCGCGTCGACCCGCAATATTCGGGCGGTACGATTGTCGATTCGGTTGTCAGAAACAATCTGAAAATCAGCATCCACGAGAATGTTTTCCCGGGTGTTTTCCGTCAGAGCGGAAACGGGTTTGTCCAAATCGACGTAAATCAATGTCCGGCAGACACAATCATAATCGATTCCGTGTTGATAAACAATAAGATAACAACCATATCGGCAACGCCCGAAAAAGCCGAGGCCAATGGTTTTGAGATTGAGGATTTTGTTAAACTTGCCGACCGTTGGATTATCAGACTGAAAATTGAAAAATAAGTATAATTTCGCACTCAAACAATTTAAAATCATACAGATATGAAGAAACTATTAAAAATCACGGCTTTAACGATTTTAGGATTGCTCGTTCTCGTCGTAGTCTGCGTTTGGGCGACTTTCGGATCGCTTGTCAAAGGCGCAATGTCGGTCCAGAAACTCGACGAGGGCATTTATTATATGGAGTACCGCGGCGACGACGGTTTCGACGAGGTGCTGAAAAACGGTGGTTGTGAGAGTGCCAACGATTTGTCGGAGCACATCATACGTTTCCTGTCGAAGGGCTATTACAGCTTGCCTGCCGCCAATCCGCAGAAATCGGATTACGGTTGCTCAACGCTCACCGCGCGCACTCCCGATGGCGGCGTTATGATGGGGCGCAACTTCGACTTTTATTCGGGCACCGCAATGATTCTGCATACAGTGCCCGATAAAGGTTATGAGTCGGTCAGCACCTTCAATATCAATCTGTTCGGCTTTGGAGATGGCTGGCTGCCCGAGGGTTTCGCCAACCAGTATATGGCGTTGTCGTGCCTGTTTGTGGCTTTGGATGGCATCAACGAGAAAGGTTTTGCCATTGCCGACCTTATTGCCGGCGACACGGCTGTGACTAATCAGCGCACCGACAAGCCCGACCTGACCACAACAATGGCGCTCCGCTACCTGCTCACCAACGCCGCCTCGGTTGACGAGGCTCTGGAGCTGCTCAGCAGCATCGATATGCACTCTGATATTGGCGCGGCGCACCATTATGCAATGTCCGATGCATCGGGTCGTAGCGTTGTGGTTGAATATGTTGACAATCAGATGGTTGTCACCGAAACGCAGGCCGTTACCAATCACTATTTGTGCGAGCAGAAACGCAATGTTGGGCTTCTTCCGTTCGACAATCGTTACAATGTTCTGTGCGAGCAGTATAATCAGGCCACTGGCGTGATGACGCAACAATCACTTACTGAGGTCATTAAGTCAGTTTCACAACCTTCGAGCGATAATTTCTGGGGCACAATCTGGACTGCGGTGATGGATTTGTCGCACCCGTCGGTGACTTACTACTCGCGGCGGAATTTCGACAAGCCGTTCAGGTTTGAGCTGGAAAGAAAATAGGCGCGTGAAAGTGTAAGTTTCAAAAGCTTAAACACACAATCGTCGACACCAACCAAATCCAAAATCCCCTATTTTTGCCCCCGCAAAACGGCAGAATTTTGGAACCGACACAACTAATATCGGAATGGGAAGGTCACCGCGGCGTCAAGTCGCTGGTGCAGGCGCTTGCCGAGCGGCAGGCGGTGGTGTCGCTCAAGGGGCTCAAGGGCTCGTCGGTGGCGATGGTGCTGGGGGCGGCGTTCAGGCTGCAGCGGCGGCCGATGGTGCTGGTTGAAGCCGATATGGAATCGGCGGCCTATCTGTATAACGATTTGCAGACCATTCTTGGCACGGCCGACATCGAGTTTATGCCGTCGTCGTATCAGCGGTCGATGGACCACGAGCGCACCGACAGCAGCAACATTCTGCTGCGCACCGATGTGCTGGGCAAGGTGGCGTCGGCGCAAAGCCCGATGATTGTGGTCACCTACCCCGAAGCCGTGATGGAAAGGGTGGTTTCGCCCGAAAAACTGGCGTCGAACACCTTTGTCATCAGCAAGGGCGACACGCTCTCGCACGATTTTCTGGTTGAGTTGCTGCACGATTACGGTTTCGAGCGCGTCGATTTCGTCTACGAGCCTGGCCAATACTCGGTTCGCGGAAGCATAATCGATGTTTTTTCGTTTGCCGATGAGATGCCGTTCCGTCTCGATTTCTTTGGCGATGATGTTGACAGCATCCGCACCTTCGATATTGAAAGTCAGTTGACTAAGGACACGCCCGACCGCGTCACCATCATCCCAAACATCCACGACCGCGAGATGGGCGACGTGCGGATTCCGATTACCGACTTTTTCAGCGATTCTACCGTTTATTTCTTTAATAATCTGGCGGTTGCCATTGAACGGATAAACACCATCTGCACAAACGCGGCCGAGCGGGCCGACGCCGAAACCATCTCGCAGATGGCGCTCAACGGCGACCAATTCTACAAACTTGTGGCCACGCGGACCTACGGCGAGTGGGGCGGCAAGATGCTCGACAAGCGCGGCGTGCCAATCAAGTTCGACACCACCGTGCAGCCCGTCTTCCACAAGAATTTCGACCTGCTCGCGCAAACACTCGACGACTATACCGACCGCGGCTATCGGATTCATATCTTATCTGATAATCAGGCGCAAAACGACCGTCTGACATCGATATTCAAAGACCGTGGCATTCGGACAAAATTCGTTCCCGTGCTGAAAACCCTGAACGAAGGTTTTGTGGATAACGAACTGAAAATCTGCTATTTTACTGACCATCAGATTTTTGAACGCTTCCACCGCTACAATGTCAAAACGGGCTTCAACAAGCGTGAGTCAATCACACTGGCCGAGTTAAATAACTTGCACATAGGCGATTACGTGGTTCACATCGACCACGGCATCGGGCGCTTCGGCGGACTGCAGAAAGTTGAAATCAACGGCAAGTATCAGGAGTCTATCAAACTGATTTACAGAGACAACGATGTGCTTTTTGTGAGCATTCACTCGTTGCACCGCATATCGAAATACAAGGGCAAGGACGCCGAGGTGCCCACCGTCCACAAACTGGGTTCGGGCGCCTGGCAGCGGCTCAAGGCCACCACAAAAAGCAAGGTCAAAGACATTGCCAAAGACCTTATCAAACTTTATGCGCAGCGCAAGGCGCAGAAGGGGTTCGCTTTCTCGCCCGATACGTTTATGAATCAGCAACTTGAGGCGTCGTTTATGTACGAGGACACGCCCGACCAAATGAAGGCCACGCAGGCCGTGAAGGCCGATATGGAGAGCACGATGCCGATGGACCGCTTGGTTTGCGGCGATGTTGGTTTCGGCAAGACCGAGATTGCCATCCGCGCGGCGTTCAAGGCAGTGGCTGATAATAAGCAAGTTGCGGTGCTTGTGCCCACAACCATTCTGGCAATGCAGCACTACAAAACGTTCAAGTCGAGGCTGGCAGATATGCCTTGCACGGTCGATTATCTGAGCCGTCTGCGCACCACAAAAGAGCAGAAAGACATTCTGGCGCGGCTCGAAAGCGGCGAGTTAAACATTGTCATTGGCACACATAAACTGATTGGCAAGAGCGTGAAATTCAAAGATTTAGGTTTGCTGATTGTTGACGAAGAACAGAAATTCGGCGTCGGCGTGAAAGAGAAACTTAAACAATTGAAAGTCAATGTGGATACGCTGACACTGACGGCCACGCCAATTCCGCGCACTCTGCAATTCTCGCTGATGGGCGCACGCGATTTGTCGGTCATCAGCACGCCACCGCCCAACCGCCAACCTGTTCTGACAGAGGTACATACGTTCGACGAAGGCATCATAAAAGAGGCCGTCAGTTTCGAACTGAACCGCGGCGGGCAGGTGTTCTTCATCAACAACCGCATTGAGCAGTTGCCGAAAATTGCGGGAATGTTGACGCGCCTTGTGCCGCAGGCCCGCGTGATTACGGCTCACGGTCAGATGGACGGCAACACGCTGGAGCAGATTATGCTCGACTTTATGGAAGGCAAGTACGATGTGCTGGTTTCGACTACAATTATCGAGTCGGGGCTCGACATTCCGAACGCCAACACCATCATCATCAACGACGGCGAGCGCTACGGATTGAGTGATATGCATCAATTGCGCGGCCGCGTGGGGCGCTCGAACCGCAAGGCTTTCTGCTACATTTTCTCTCCCCCGCCCGAGACACTCACCGACGAGGCGCGCCGCCGCCTGAAAGCCATCGAGGACTTCAGCGAGTTGGGCAGCGGCCTGAACCTGTCGCTGCAAGACCTTGACATCCGCGGAGCGGGCAATCTGCTGGGCGCCGAGCAGAGCGGCTTCATCGGCGATTTGGGCTTTGAAACCTATCAGAAGATTCTCGACGAGGCACTTGTCGAACTCAAAGAGTCGGAACTCGAAAGCGAGGTGAAAAGCGGTCAAGCCGATGGCTCACCCGCCGACACATCGGTGTTCGATGAGATTCAGTTTGTGGCTGATTGTCACGTCGATACCGATATGGAACTGCTCATTCCCGACAGTTACGTCGAGAACGTCTCAGAGCGCATCAATCTCTATCGCCGCATCGACTCGCTGCAGGACGAGTCAGCCATTGCAGCCTTTGTGTCGGAACTGACCGACCGTTTCGGCCCCGTGCCGCAATCGATTCTCGAATTGCTTCAGGTTGTGCGCCTGCGCTGGATAGCCGTTGGGCTTGGAATGGAGCGTATAATGCTGAAAAACGGCAAGATGACCATCAGTTTCGTCAGCGACCAGAATTCTGTTTTCTACCAGTCGCCGCAGTTCACAACCATCATCGGCAACGTGCAGCGCTACCGCAGCACCTGCCAGATGCAGGAGAAAAACGGCAAACTCGTGCTCTCATTCGAAGGCGTGCGTACCGTGGAGAAGGCGCTGGGGCTTTTGCAGAAGTTGGCGGAGAAAAACGCTGGGGCGTAGGTAGGATTTCTTTCAGACACGGAAATTTATCAAGATAAAAATGTGCTTGCTTACACTTTTATCAAGATAAAAATGTATTTGACTTACACTTTTATCAAGATAAAAATGTGTTTGACTTACACTTTTATCAAGATAATTAATCTTGTATTTATTGTCATAAAAGGAATCCGTGGATTTTATTCCGCACAATAAAAAATCTTCCGAACCAAAGTGCCAATTTGGGCAAATGTTTCTATTTTTGACTATTGTTGAATGTTTAAAATGTTTTGCCTATGTAATACATTGTAAGACACATATATAAATAAGCGTTAACTTTTCTGGTTCATCTAAAATCGCCAAATATATAGATACCACCTAATACAAGTTGATGCTCACGCTTTTAGCGTGGGCTATATTCGTATATAGGTGGTAGGGCGTTTGGCGATGCCTTGATGAACGTAGACGAAGTTTTAGTCCGCGTTTTTTTATTGCCGTTTTGGAAGTTTGGGACTGATGACAATTGGGTTTAATTTACTATATAATATTGATTATGAATACAAATACACTACTTCACATATACCAGACATATTCTCTTGAAAAAATGAGTGCATTAAGCAAGAAGAGCCTTGCTATGCAATATGAACAAAATGGGCAGTTGATGCAACTTAACAGACAACTTGCTGAAAGTAATGAGGCCACTAACCGAATGTTGCGGAATCAAATAAAAGAATTGGAAAGGCAAGAAAATGTTAGATTTTATAAAAATCTGATTTTCAAAATGAATTTAGCTTTGGATAAAATTGAAAACCAGCCTATTATAAACTTTAAGTTGTTTCTTTCATCCTTGTTCCTGAAACCTATCGAAGCCTATTCAAAAGAATCTATTGAAATCTTGGAAGATATTAATGATAAGGAGTATGCACAGCATTTGATAGAACGAACACAAACAATAGCAGCGTCAAATAAAGAGTATGAGGTTGGGTACAACCAATCTGCCTGGATTTGTTATATGCCGACAAAGGAAGCATTCGATGAAAATAAGACTAAACTTACTATCCGTAAAAAAAAGTTTGAAATAAAGAAGCTTGAGAAGCAAAGACCTAAATGGATGATATTAGAAAAAAGAATGAAGATACTAGAAAAAAGAAGGAAAACTGGAAAATTGGAAAAAGTAAAAAAACGGAAATCAGGAAATCCAAAAAAAATCCTTTCCATTGGATGTTTGATAATTTCAATAATATTCTTTCTGATGTTGGTAATCCCTACGATATGCCTATTTGCCACCAACGAATTTGGGTGGCCTGAAAGTATTATTTTAATAATAATTGGGGCGGTACCAGTGTTGTTATCGTGGATATTGCGAAAACGAAGTAATAAAGAAAAAGCTATACCTTCAGATGAAGAAGCCGATGAGGTTGTTAACCAACAAAATGTTACACCTGTAGATGATATGGATATTGAAATAGTTGAATATGACCAAAAGATTTTGCAATTAAAAAAAGACATAAACAATTTAAAAGCAGATGTCAAAGAAAAAAAAGATTGTTTCGAATCGATATCAGCCGTATTAAACGCAGAATGCAGCAATTGGGAAGAGCAAATGAAAGAAATACTCGAAATGTTGCCACACGAAACAGGACCTGAGAAGAAAAATGACCCTTTAATTGAAGCGGTTGCAAAAAATGTAGTTTCCTGGCAAAGGGTCTCGACGGGAGCAATTCAAAGAAAATTTGCTATTTATTATAAGAGAGCGTGTGAAATAATTGAGCAAATGGAACAATTAGGTATAATAGCCAAAAACGAAAAAGGGGATTATGATGTTTTATGTGAGAATGAAGATGAATTGAAATCGTTGCTTAAAGAAGAAAATATTATTCAATAATACGATTTAACAATTTGATTATATGTATTGTAGGGCTATCATAATATGACAGCCCTACGTTTTTAATTTCGGATTAAAATCTGTTTAAATCGGTTAGCGCATTTTTTTCTCTTAATTGAATTGTTTGGTGAATATTCTGTCAAAAACACAAGCCGTTTCAGACTGAATTTGTCAAAAACACAAGCCATTTTTAGTCGTTTCTGTCAAAAACACAAGAACTGCATTATGAATTTAGCCAGTTTCGAAAAGCATCAAGTATCCGCATCTCTCAAAAAATTCAAAATAATTCCGCCCAAACTGTAACATTCCCCCGCCGCCTTCGTCTTTATATCGGTTTTGAACAAAAAATGAATGACTATGGAAACAGGAAAGAAACAAAACGGACGCGGATTGGGCATTGCTTCAATGGTTTGCGGAATAGTTGCGGTAATATTCAGTATGATACCGTGCGTTGGAATGGCTTTTTTGCCGATAGCGGTTGTGGCTCTGGTGCTTGGCTGCATATCGTGCAAGCAGGCTGTTGAGGGCGGTGCGTCGGTGGGGATGGCCGTCACGGGAATCGTGACATCGGCTTTCGCACTGATTTTCATCATCGCCTGGATGACGGCGGTTTTCAAGATGGATGTCCGCGAGAAAAATATTTTCAACGATTTCAAAAATAATTTCGAGTGGAGAATCGAGACCGACGAAGAGATATTCGAAGGTACCGACAGCACAATGGTGCGTCTTGGCGCCATTCTCGACAGTATGAACAATCCTGCCAGCGTGCATCTCGATATAAACCCGAACGACACTATTGTCAAGATGTCGATAACCGACGAGAACGGGAAAAAAATGAATATGGACATTGCCACGCGGAAGAAGAAGTGATGCGGAACGTTTGGCGTGAACCGTATATTATTTGTAATCTGATATTTGCCGTAGTATTGACAGCAGTGCTGGCTTACTTCGGCATTTTTTCGTCCGATGGCGATTACCCCGTCCACGCCATTGCGCCAGGGACGCTCACCAGCACGGGCCTTCAGCGCGCCTTGTCGGAACTGATGCGCGGAAATCTGGACGCAGCCTTGCAATTCAACCATTATTCAGTCAGCATTTTTGCGTTTTTTGTTATGCAACTCATTATGCGTCTTGCGTTTAGCGCAATTTACATTTTTTGTGCCGACAAGCGCCGCCAGCTCATTCTTACCGACGCCATAATCTCAACTTTGTTATTTTTGTGCGCCTTTGCGCCGATGGCGATGGGGCAGATGATTGAAGGACTGAATAACTGAATGCGTGAAGGATTGAATGTGTGAATGACACAATAAATCAGTCCTTCGATGATTCAATCAGTCAATCTTTCAGTGATTCAATCCATCAGTAATTCAATAATTTGATTATGCGTAAACTCACAAACGACGAACTTGGGCGGCTGACGGTTGAGGAGTACCGCCGCGCCGCGAAAATGCCAGTGGCCATTGTGCTTGACAATGTGCGCAGCGCCAATAATGTGGGCTCGGTGTTCCGCACGGCCGACTGCCTGGGCGCCGAGCGTCTCTGCCTGTGCGGAATAGTGGCCACGCCGCCCAACAAAGACATCAACAAAACGGCACTTGGCGCCACCGAATCGGTTGAGTGGAAGCATTTTGCATCAACGCTCGACGCTGTGGCCGAGTTGCGGGCCGAAGGCTACACCATTCTGTCGGTTGAGCAGGCCGAGGGCAGCATCGCCTTGCAGGATTTTGTCCCCGCAGTAGGGCAGAAGTACGCTCTCATCTTCGGTCACGAGGTGAACGGCGTGGCGCAGGAGGTTGTCGACGCCAGCGACGGCTGCATCGAGATTCCACAAGTGGGCACCAAGCACTCGTTCAACATATCGGTGAGCGCAGGAATTGTGCTTTGGGAAGTGTTTCGGAAGATGAAGTTCGAAAACGCTGATTAGCAGAAATTTTCTACACAAACAAATCATCGCCAACCACAATCCGCGGCAGGCGGCGCGAATAAACGTTGTCTAACAATCCGTTAGGCGTGACAAAAGTTGGCACAACTGTTTTCTTGGTCTTCGAAACCTTGCGGAATGTGCGAATGCGCTGGTTCATTTGGGCGTCGTCGGCCTTTGTGATTTCATATTCGCCCCGCGCGTATTTCATTTCGCAAATGGTGATTGTCTTGTCCGAACGGTCAATCAGCAGGTCGATTTGCGCACCGTGCCGCAGGTCGTCATCGGCTTCGTTGTTGGCGGCAACCGCTTTCGGCGGGCGATATGCCCACGAGCACACAGTGTTGATTGTTCCGTCAATCCCCAATGCCTTGACAATTTGCTCGATATGACTCAAGCAGACAATCTCGAAAGCGTAGCCGCACCACGACTCGTACTCGCCCGAAGCCTGCACTTTCGTCCAGTAGCCCTTCAAGAAGTTGCTGCCATCGCTCATAAATCTGAAATAGAACAAGATAAACGGATCAATCAGTTGATAGAGTTTATCTTTTTTGCTTTTGCCGAAAGGCGTGTAACTGCGTATGAATGAGCATTCTTCCAGTTCGCGCAGCAGCCGCGACAGGTTACCGTTGCTGGCCAGTCGTGCCGTGTCCATTATCTCCTGCCGCGTCATTCCCGCACCGCGTTTCTGCAGAGCAGTAACAACCGCCAGGTGGTTTTCCGACTTGCGGAAAAGCGATTTGAAAATCTTCTTGAACTCGTCAACCAACTCACCGCCGCGAGTGAAACAAAGTGATTCCAGATTTTGTGCAACACTCTTATCTCGTTCAAACAGAGAGCAATAGTACGGCACGCCGCCCATTGCCATATAACATTCAATCAGTTCCTGGCGTTCGTAGGGGAAGCCAAACGCGCGGAAATATTCTTCAGTCTCGCCAAGCGTGAACGGCTGCAACAACATTGTGTGCGTGGTGCGGTTGTGTAGCCCGCCGCGAGCGTTGATAACCTTGTCGAGCATCCACGTGGTGGCGCTTCCGCACACAATTAGTTTAATATCAGACCTGTATGCCGCCCAATCGTTCCAGAAATGCTCAAGTGCACTGACGAATTTTGAGCCAGTGGTGTCGAGCCAGGGCAGTTCATCAAAAAATATAATCTTGTGTTTTTCAGACACTTCGCATTCAATATAGTTTTTCAGCATTTGAAAAGCCTGTTCCCAACTTTTGGGTTGCTCGGTCTGCGTGGTGAAGTTGCCAAGCGCGTAACTGAAATTTTCCAATTGCTCTTTTGTGGTAACGTTCTCTTTTCCTGTCATTCTGAACGTAAACCGTCCTTCGAACAATTCTCTGATAAGATAGGTTTTTCCGATACGGCGGCGACCGTAAACAGCAATAAACTCCGACCGATTGCTTCTCACGTACTTCTCAAAACGCGCAATGTCGGCCTTGCGGCCAATGATATTCTTTCCCATACGCTCCAAATTTGCCCAAAGATAATTATAATTTGAGATTTGGCCAATAAACTCGCACTTTTTTGGCCAAATCTATGGTTTTTATATGCGATTTGGCCACTAAACTCATATTATTATGGCCAAATCTATGAATTTTGAGTGAGATTTGGCCAGATAACTCACAACTGTTTGGTCTAAATCTGCACGTTTTAGGTATGATTTGGCCAATAACATCCCACTTTTATGGCCAAATCTATATGTTTTATATGCGATTTGGCCAGTTAATTCGTACTTTACTGGCCAAATCTATGTATTTTGTGGCATATTTGGTCAGAAATCACAAAAAAGCGCCAACACCCACCATTGAGTCTTGGCGAAATTGTAGCAAATTATATGTTGTAGAGGTCAGTCGCCTGCACGTTCGAGTTTGAACTTGCCAGCCGAGAACCATTCGGAACCGCAGGTGCGGCCAGTAAACGAAACGTCGGTGCTAACGCCATTGCCATTGGTGCGCGCCACACAGTAGTGATTGCATTTGCAAAGAATTATTTAAAATCCCCGTTTCCCTATTCTATATATGTATAAATCTTTCGCAGCGATAATTATCTTTGCCGCTATGTTTAAAATCCGCATCGGGATAGTGCTTGTTGTTGTTGCCAGTTTTCTGACAATGTCTGGTTTGTATGCTCAAACGGCTGACAGCCTGTTTGTTAGCGGTATAACCGACGGCGCAACGCAGGACACGCTCGTCAACACTTTGGGCGCGCCGAGCGACTCAACGGCACACGCCCCATCTTGGCGCGATTCGGTGCCGAGTGCCGACAGCCTATTGCCGAAGGTGCTCCGCGACACATCGCGTTACGCGCTCTACCGCCGCATCTACGTCATTCCCGACTCGCTGAAGGTGCATCGCTGGCGCTATAATCCCAATGTGTACGACTTCGACATTCAAACCTACGACTCAACCCTCGATTTGCTCCATCTGCACCGTCCGGCCAACCGTAATGGCCGTGTTACAGCCAATCTGCACCAGTTGGGAACGGCCATTCTGAGCCACGAGTATTTTGAGCCGAACGAGCCAACGCGGTTCCTGTTCCTGCAATCGTTCACACCGTATATGCATCAGGCTGAGACAGAGGAGTTTTACAATGTGTCGAAGCCGTTCACGCTGTTTGGCTACGATGGCGGACAAAAAGAGGAGCAAATAATCGATTTACTTCATACTCAAAACATTACCAAAGGATTGAACCTGTTTTTCAAGTACAATTCGTATGGCGGCGATGGCGAATATGTGTACCAGAAGACCAAAAACCGCTCGGGCAGTTTGGGTGGCTCGTTTGTAAACGGCAGATTCGCAACACATTTGGCGTGGACATTCAACCGCATCGACGTGCAGGAAAACGGCGGAATTGTTGATGAGTATCTGGTTCGCGACAGCATTATGGCGCCGCGCGAGATTGCCACCCGCCTGACTGACGCCCGAACCTTCATCAAAGACCGCCAGTGGTTCTTCGACCAGAAGGTAGGCTTTGCAAGAGCCAAAGAATCAGACACTTCAGATATGGGCGGCTACTGGTTCAGCCTGCAATACACATTCAGCCGCCAGGCCAGCACCAAATACTATCGCGACAAGCCGGGCAAATACTATAACCCGATTCTAAAAGACTCACTGTCAATTTATAAGCACAACTACACCAACCGTTCAACCTACGATTCGTGCTCATACACTGACCAAATTCACCAAATCCGTCTGAACCTTGAAGAGATAAAGAACCCCTACGCGCCTTTCGGACTTTATGGTGCGCTGGGCGTGCATAGCGCGCGGTACTACTATTTTAATGTCGATACGCTGTTTTCAAACATCCGCTCAACGACGAAAAACAGCGCGTACTTTGAAGCCGGACTGCACCGCACACGGCCGGGACTGCTCACTTTTTCAGGAAGTTACCGCCAATATCTTGCCGGATACAAGTTGGGCGATTTCAAAATCGAAGGCCGGATTTGTCAGCGGTTCTCAAAGTCGGACAGCGCGATGGCGGTGACGGTTGAGGGCTCGATTGAACAAAACCACCCCGATTATTTCCTGACTGATTATCAGTCGAATCACTTGAAATGGCGGCGAAGTTTCGGCCATAACCCGATTACGGCGATGGTTTCCGGCCGGCTCGACCTTCCGCGTTTCCGCACGACGGTGAGCGGACACTACGCCTTGCAGTCGAACTTCATCTACCTCGACACCGATTGCCAGCCGATGCAGGCCGACAAGTCGTTCTCGGTGATGGACGTGCAGCTGCGCAACCACTTGTCGGGCGCGGGATTCAACCTTGTGAGCCGCGTCAACTATCAGATTTCGGGCAACGAGAAGGTGCTGCCGCTGGCCAAACTCACGGCCTATGAGGCACTTTACTACGAGCGCGACGTGTTTTTCGAGAGCACCAACGGGCACCTTTATTTCCAGCTCGGACTTGATATGAGTTTCTGGACCAAATACGATGCGCAGGCCTACTGCCCGGCGGTGGCGCTGTTCCATAACCAGAACCAGACCACTACCGGCAACTATCCGTTTGTGGGCGCGTTTCTGAACGTGCGAATCAAGCAGGTGCGGTTCTTTGTGAGCGGCCACCACGTCAACTACAACCTTTTCGGAATGCGAGATTTTCTGCTCGCTCCGTACTATCCAACTTCAAAAGCCACTTTCAGTTACGGAATCAGATGGTCGTTCTATGACTGATTCTGCCGCACATTCTAATTTTTTTCGCACAAAAAACTATTCACAAAGCGAGAACACTGTTGGCGGAAACGAAAAATAACCGAACTTTGCGGCGCAATTAATAGGCGATTATGTGGCTCAAGAAATTATCGGTTTTAGTAGTGGCGGCAACTGCTATTGGCAATGTAACGCTCTCACAAACATTTGATTACCGACTTACTGACAGTCTTTCGGCAGCGACCGTAAATGCCGAGGAACTTGCCAAACTTGCGCTCTTCGACACCATCGCCAACATTCACTCCAACGCCGACTCGGTGCTGAAATACGCCACACTGGAGTTTGAACTGGCGCAGAAACTGAGCCAGCCAACCTATCGCGCCAGCGCTTTCCGCCACATTGGAACGGCCTACAGCTACAAATGGAACATCGACAGGGCTTACGAGAATATGTCGCAGGCGCTTGAAATGTACAGCTCGCTCGGCGACACTCTCAGCGAGGCTCTGTGCTGCGACTGGCTCGGGCGGTTGCTTTGGATGCGCTCGGCCAATGCCAATGCTGTGGGCTTTTTGAACCGAAGCCTTGAACTCTACAAGCAGCTCGGGCGCGAAGATTTGATTGCCGGCATTTATCGGCTTATGGGTTTGCAATGTCTTGATTATAAGATATATGACCGAGCCTACGAATATTTCGGCCAGGCGCGCGGCATCGACAATCGGATTGGCTGCCGGGCGGGTGAGGCCGAAGACAGATATTGTCTCGGCCAAGGACTTCTGTATCAGTGCATTGACGAGGCGGGAAGCCTCAACCAGCTTCTGCGCGCGAAAGAGGACCTTTTGATGGCATACGAGTCTGTCGAAAATTGCAATCTGCACACGCAAATCAACATTCTCAAGGCTATGGCCGATGTCTGCGTTGAGCAGTCGAAAATCGACAGAAAAAATCGTAACGCGCTGCTCGACAGTTGTTTAATGTTTATCAATAAAGGTTTTGAGCTTGTCGAGCGGACCGGCTCCATTGGATATAAGGTCGTGTTTGACGTGCGTATGGCGCGCTATCAGATGGAGCGCAGAGACTTCAAATCGGCGATACGGATTCTGAACAGGCTTGAGGCTGCCGACAATGCCGATTCGCTGCCGGCTCTGCCAAGCGATGTGCTGTATTCGGTCATTGCCGAATACTACGGAACGACTGGCGACTATGAGAAAACAAGCATCTATGCGCGGAAGATTGGCGATTTGAACCGCCGCAAGAATAACGACGGCTATCTGGTGAACTCGACTCAAACCAAAATCCAGACCGAGTTTGATGAGGAGATGCGCCAGCGCGATATGTCGGAACGTGAGCGCGAACTGATGTATAAGGCGCGGTCGCAGCAGCTTGTGGGCATAATTGTTGCATCGGTGCTGATGATTGCGGTGCTGACTCTGCTTGTGATTGTGGTTTACCGCAGCAATGTGCGCCGCCGTCGCTCAAACCAGCTCCTCAACGACCAAAACCGGCAGCTGGAACGCCAGCAGGCTGAAATACAGGAACAAATAAAGCTCCTGAACCAGAAAAACGAGGAAATACAATCGCAGCGCGACGAGATTGAGGGACAGCGCAACTATCTGTCGAGCCAGAACAAGCTGATTCGCAATGCCAATTCGCAGTTGACTGACAGCTTGCTTTATGCCAAGAAGATACAAGAAGCCTCGGTGCCGTCGCAGGATATGATGAACGGATTTTTTGGCAACTGCCTTGTTTTTTGGAGGCCTCTCAACATTGTTTCGGGCGATTTCTACTGGGCTGTCCAGGTGGGCAATTACAAATTTCTGGCCGTGGCCGACTGCACAGGACACGGCGTTCCGGGTGCGTTTATGAGTATGCTGGGCATATCGCTGCTCAACGATATTGTGATGCACGAGAATGTTGCGAAACTCACCGCCTCACGCGTGCTCGACCAGTTGCGCGCCAAGCTGAAAGAGGCGCTGCGCCAGACGGGCCGCCCGGGCGAGGCCGCCGATGGCATCGACCTGGCTTTCTGCATCTTCAACACCAAATCAACGCAAATGCAGTACGCTGGAGCCTTCCGGCCGCTGATAATCATCCGCAACGGCGAAATTATTGAGTACAAGGCCGACAAGATGCCGTGCGGCGTTTACATCAACGAGTCGCCGCGGTTCACCAACAACATTGTCGATTTGCAGTCGGGCGATGTGCTTTATATGTATTCCGACGGCATTGCCGACCAGTTCAGCGGCGGCCCCGAACTGCGCAAATTCACCATCCGCCGTATGAAGGAGATGCTTGTTGAGGTTCACCAGAAGCCTTTCGACCAGCAGAAACTCCTGATTGCCAAAACAATCGACGATTGGCGCAAACCGCTCTCGAAAGCCGGCAAACAAAGCGCCCAGGTTGATGACATTCTGCTCATCGGACTGAGAATCAAATAATCATTGTATGCGCTTTTTCTCTTGCGTGTAACAGCATTTTGTCGATATTAGTGCCGTTTTTTTTTGAAATGTAAGTTCAATTGTTAAACTATTGATTATGAAACTTAAAACAATTATCCTTTCGGCTGTTGCACTTGCAGTTTCAGCAAGTTCGTTTGGCCAAATCAAAGTGAAAACCGATGCCGGCGATATGAGCGTCCGCTTTATGGGCCGCACCAATTTCGACGCCGGCACCTATCTGTTCTCCGACGCAAAAGTCAACAACGAGCACAACGGCGTGGCGATGAACGACACCCGTCTGGGCGTTCTGGCCAATTTCGACGAGAAGTTCAGCGCAAAAATCGAAATCTGCTACGCATCGAAAGCCATCTCGTTCCGCGACTTGTGGATTGGCTACAAGCTGAACGACAACAGCTCGCTCACCGTGGGCAACCATTTCCAGCCTTACGGCGCCAAACCGCTCGGCCTGTCGTACAAGTTTGTTGAGGACGCCTCGGCCGACTTGGCATTCTGCCCGGCGCGTAAAATCGGTTTGTCGTACGCCTACACTTCCGACCCGTTCAACTTCACAGCCGGCCTTTTCAGCGACGGCAATGTTGACAACGGCAAGAACATCGACAAAGGCTGGTCGCTCGCCGCAAAGGCCATCTACCGCCCGATTCTCGACGAATCGACAGTGCTGCACATCGGTCTGGCACCAATGTTTGTGCAATCGCCAAACACTGTTTCGTTCACCGGCTCAATTCCGACAACAGTTGTGAGCAACGGCCTCATCGGCACTGGCGCTCTCGACCCCAAAAACTACTTGCGTATGGAGGCCGAGGCAATCTTCATCAGCGGAAAACTCTACGTTGAGGGCCACTATATGGCAGCCAATGTCAACGATATAAAATTCACTTCTGTTGACACCGCCGGCATAACTGAAAGCGCCTATCTCGACGGCTTTTACGCACAGGCCAGCTATATGATTATCGGTGACAAGCAGAACTATAACAAAAAGACCGGTTTGGCAGCCAACGCATCGCCCAAAAGTCTTGAGGTTCTGGCCCGCATAAGCCACCTCAACCTCGATGCCGACCACGTGAAAGCCGGCAAGCAGACCGACTTCACACTGGGCGCCAACTATTTCTTCAGCAAGAATCTGAACCTGAAACTCAACTATATCTTCGCCTCGGTTAAAGACGGCGACAACTACAGTTTTGTTCAGACCCGTCTGCAATTCTCGTTCTAAACGCAGACGCACAAAACGCACAAAAAAAGCGGCCCGCAAGAGCCGCTTTTTTCGTTTTTAGGAGAAGGATAGTTTTCAGAACACATATCCCACGCAGAATTCGGTGGTGGGGAGTAAGGCGCTGTCGCCATCGGTAGTGCAGCCTACTGACAACCCAGCATTGAACCGCCAATATATGTTGCGGCGAGTTGTCCACTGCATACCCCAGACGGGTCCTATTGCCAGAATGTTGCTCAATTCATACTCGTCGTCATTGGTGCTAAACTCTTTCATCATAGTGCACGAGAGAGCCACAAAACTGGCAGAGTTGTTGTTGACTCCGGTCTTGGCGAATTTTTTGTCGAGGTTATAATAAAACCTGTATTGGAAATCGACATACGCATTTGCTACTACCGTAATAAAATCTCTATCGTTGTCGTAGTTCAAACTGCAACCTGCGGCTGGACGAATCACAAACGTTGTGGTGCGTTGCAGAGGCAGCTCCGCCTCAAAACCTGGAGCTATTGGTGTAACTTTGAACTGACGGACTGTGCGGGCAGTTTCACCATCGCTTTGCGCCATACAAAACTGTGCGGTCACCATAACGGCAACGCATAAAAATAACTTCTTCATAATTGGATGTTTGATTATTAGTAAATTAACGTATTCTCCATTTCAAGCCTACCGAAAAGCCTATCGGTAAAATAAATGAATTGCCAAAATCGTAGCCTTTGTTCTCAAGTTCTTCCTTATAATCTTCGATTGCCCGTACGGCTCTGTTTGTTGTGATTCCGGCGCTCAGGCAGAAGGTGTTTGAAAAATGAAAGTCGGCACCAAATCCGATGTTCATTCTGTAGAAAATCTTGCTTTTGCTTTCGTCGATGTGGTCGTCTTCGTCAGAAACAGCCACACTTCCGCTATATCCGTAGGCCACTGTCAGATATGGGTCAACTATTGAATTGGTAACATAGCGCCCTTTCAATCCGACCATATAAGACGGCCCTGCGGCAAAGACTCCGCCATTAGCAAAAACACCAATGTTTTTCTGTGGATAGACGGTGGCCCCGACGCCAATGCCGCAATAGTCGAATCCCAAGCCTACACCTAACGACACGACCTCTCTTCCGTTGTCGTCAAGGCTCTGGCTGGTGGTCTGAGTTGTTGTGGCTCCTGCGGAGCCGGTTTTGCTGCCCAAGGCAGCGCTGTTAGTTGTTTGCGCCTGCAGTGTCGCAGTTATCGAAACTGCCGCAAGCAATGATAAGATAGCTTTCATACGTGTTTGTATTAGTTAATAATAAAAAAAGTGTTTACCAGAAGTGTTTGTTATACCAAGGTCCAAACGGTCCTTCAAGCTGTTTTTAACGCTATGTTACTGAACAACTTTAAAATAGACGGATTCCGAAAGATAGGTTCCCAATTGGACTTTTATTGTCACCAATGAACCCACATTCATTACCGAATCGGCAAAATTAGTGGTGACTTTTGATGTTTCGCGAAGTGAACTATTGCCGTAACTATTGTTGCTTTTCAGATGGAAATCGTTGCTATTCTTTAAATCTTCCGATTCACCATCATCAATCTTGCGAGTATAAGTTCTTTCCCCATTTTCGTAATACACATCGATATTAATATTTGCTGACGAATTGAGTTCCACCTCGATTGTGTCGCCTGTCACATCTTTAAAATCCGAGTCATAAATTTTTATGCTTGGAATATCTTCCCATTCCTCGCAGTGTGTGGCGAGCAGCGGCAATGCAAGACCAATTAAAAACAGCGGGTGAACGGCCTTTCTTAGAAAGTTGTTTTTTCTCATATTCATAAAAGTTTAAGTTCTCTATCTGAATAGCTTGTTTGTTATACCAAAGTCGAAGCGGCCATCGGACAGCCAAGTTTTTTTGCCGTCTTTCACATAGCGGATGTCGAACGTGCCGGAAACAATGGCTTCCTCATATTTATTGTCAACGTAAAGATTCTGAACCCGTTTGAAACATAACTCACCACTCTGAACGGTGGCGACTTTCTCTGTCATATCGTATCGACTAATCGATACTTTGACTGTAGTGTTGGTCAAATCGATGGTTCTTCCATTGAGAAGATAAAGCCGTTCTTGACTATCGATTACCGAATCGCAAGGGAAGGTTATGCTGAGCGACATATAATCTTTTTGCGGTATGTATTCGAATCCCGAGACATAGTCTTGGGGAGCCAACCAACCGTTCATCGTTAATTTCAGGGTAGAGTCAGTGCTGTTCCATTCCAAGGAGCATGGTTTTTCGGTGGAGTAAGACACAAAATACAAGTTGCTCATTTTTGCACCGAAAGAGTTGTAGCCCCATTCGGTGTATTGGGGCAGCCCTATGTCATCGGGGTCACTAAGCCATATCGACCGCTCAAGATTGTTCTTCTCGCAGGCCGAAAATAGAGCGGCCAGAGCCATACAGGTTATAAGCATCTTTCTCATAATTAATCTTATTGTCTGATTTTAGAGAATTGATAAGTCAGTCGAAATCCGCCACCAAGGTTACCACAATCTTGCAAGCCCGAAATCGAGCCTCTCGCCACAATGTATGGGAAAGTGATTTCAACGCAGTAAGAATCTTCGTGACCGAACTGAAAGCCGGAGGCAAGATAGACAGGAACTATGAATTTGTCGGGTTGCGGAATTTTCTTGGTATTTATGACAGTATAGCTGTGTTGTGATTTCTTTTGTTGATATTCATAGACCATCAAGGCTGTTCTGCACCTAAAACTGGGGGTGGCGCCAATACGTACGTATGGAGTAGGGCGATGACTGCCTCGTATCGTTAACTTGAATTCGAGCGGAATACCGACATAAACACTTTTTTCCTCGATTGATGCAATTCGGTAATAATAAGTGTCATAGCCATCTTCTCTCGATTTGAAATAGAGATAATTACCGACCCACGGCTTGTAATTACCTTTGGTGCGTGAAATGCACAAGCCTGTTGCAAAACTAAACCAGTTAGTCAGATAGTATTCCGGCGTAAAACTCAAATTATAACTTGAGCCGATGTTGGTTGTTTTTCCCCGAAATTCGTTTAAAGTGGTAGCTCTTATAATGTCTAAGTCTTTGTGGTTGGTGCCAAAGAAGTTGGCGCCCGCCGATATGTTCATCGCCCAGTAAGGCTCGTCGGCAAAACTGCCGTATTTACACAATAATAAGACAGTCAACAAAATAAGTTTTTTCATAACGGTAGTTTTTTTATTTGGCCGTAATATTAACAATTATTTTCTGCCGATATTTGTCTTTTTTGTGTCGGTTTAAACAAATAACAAAAGCTAAAATGCGCAAGCACATTTTAGCCTTTGTTTATAACGGACTTGTCAAACTGACCATTGTTAATTCGCGCTGCCACCGCCAAACTTGTAGTGAACGCTCAGCTCAACACGGTAGCTGCGCCAGCTGAAGTCGCGAATCTCAATTGCATCTTGGTTCTCCTCATCATCGCGTGTTCCGTAGTAAACGGTTCCCTTGTGACTTATATCCTTTGTCAATCCGCCGTAGAAGTCGGTTGAGAAGGCGAATTTGTCGTTGAGGTCGAAACGCAAGCCTGTGGTTAGGCCTACAGAGTGCAGCTCGCCAACATTTTTGGAAATACCTTTGCGGTAGTTGTACTCAACACCGAAGTTGGGGTTGAACTTGCCAATCTGATAGCCGATTTTCACCGGCACCGAAATCATTGCATAGTCGGTTGACGCCTCTTTCTTGCCAATTATTTTCTCGTAAACCTTTTCTCCATTTTCTGTATGTTCTTCTTCCCAGTTGATGAACATTTCCTGACGGTCGTCGCAGTCATCGTCGTCCAAATGCCACGTGTAGCTGCCCAGTTGCAAAGAGTAAGAACCTTTCACGTACTTGCCTTCCATCTGGGTGCGATAGCTGTCGTTTTCAGCCATATAGTGTCCGCGCACGCCAATGCCGATGGTAAGGTGGCTGCTCAGAACAGTTTTCATACCGAAGCCCAGATGAGTGGTGACAGAGGCACCCGGGTTCCAAACCATATTGTCGTCGACCACGGCGGGTGTGCAAATGGCTGTCCAAACGCCGCTACCAATGTTTACATCAAACGATGTCTGCGCAACTGTTATGTTTTGCGCTGCAATGAGCATAATACTCAGAAATCCAATCTTTTTCATAATATTTGAGTTTTTAAGTTTTAATTCTTTCGACTATATGATGCGCCGGTTGCAAAAAGGTTGCAGTTTTTTTTGAAAAAAATTTTCAAAGATTATTCAGCCGATTTGCCTAAACGATAGCTGATGCCAACATCAACTCTCCAAGAACGCATTTTATGAGTGTCGTTTTCCTCTTTTGTAACTTTCCAACCTTCTTCGTTGGTTGTGTCGTAATATTTAATATTGCTGTCTATCGTCAGGTCAGTAGTCATTCCTTGGAAATAGTTGCACGTCAGAGCAATGCGTTCCGTCAGTTTGTATTGCAATCCGGCTGTCACCCCGAACACGCCGTAGTTGTCTGTGTTTCGGCTAATGCGATAGCCGTATTCAATGCCCACATTCGGCGCAATTTTTCCGAAATCGTAACCTATTCGCAACGGAACAGATACTTGGAAGAAATTTGCCGAACCTTCCTCGTCGCCGAACGAATGTCCGTAGCTGTATACGCCATCAGTAAAATCCACTTTTTGGTAAACATCTCCGCCATCGTAATAATCATCGCCAATCACATTTGATTTGTAGCTGCTGTTCGCTGTCAGCAGATGAAGATTCACACCGGCCTCAAGCGTCACGCCCGACTTTAAAGTGTTGTTCAGCAACGCTCCGACATACAGCGTCGGTGTTATGTTCGCCGATGTTACTTTCTCACCGAGTAGTTTGTTGTTGTTGCAGGTAGCCGCCCAAATACCGCTACCAGCGTTCAGATTAACAGAGAGTTGCGCGTTGGCAATGCCGCTCACTGCGATGAGCATTGCGCTCAGAAAACAAATCTTTTTCATAATTCTTAAGTTTTTTAGAGTTATTACACCCATTTGATGCGGATTTTGGAAATGGTTGCAGTTTTTTCGAAATAAAATCAAAGATTATTCTGCCGATTTGCCAAGCTTGTAGCTGATGCCAACATCAATCCTCTGCGAGCGCCATTTGACATTTTTCTCAGCCTGGTATTCGAGTTTTCTTTCCGAACCATTTTCAGTTTCAATGCAGGTTTCTTTCACTTTGTGAATGGTGTGGCTCATTTCACTGGCTAAATTGCTCGCATAGTTGAGTGTCAGGGCGAGTTTCGGCGACAGGCGGTATTCCAATCCTGCTGTAACGTTCATAGTACTATAGTTGCTCACTTGGTTGGTGTTTATGCTGTAGCCATATTCAAAGCCCACATTTGGTGTGAATTTACCAATCTGATATCCGATACGAATTGGTAAGGAAATCAGGAAGTGGTGTGAGGCGTTTTCTTCATCGCCTAAACCGTTTTCATCTTTATCATCCCACCAATAATTTGTAAAGTTTCTGTAATCCTCTCCTTTGTTGTCGAGCGATACTTTAAAAGCACCATTGCTGAGCAGAAAGTGAAGGTCGGCTCCGATGCTTGCCACAAGGTTCGACTCGAAAGTTTTGCTTGCCGACGCTCCAACAAATAATGTTGGTGCAACTCCTGGTTTGGTGATGGTTTGCCCATCGAAACTTTTAGGGTTGGTGTTCACAATCCAAACTCCGGTACCAGCATTAAAGTTGTACGATGTTTGCGCTGATACGAGGCCGTTCACTGCGATGAGCATAGCGCTCAGAAAACAAATCTTTTTCATTTTTTTAAGTTTAAAGTTTTTGAATTATTACACCCATTTGATGCAGATTTTGGAAATGGTTGCAGTTTTTTCGAAAAAAAATTTTCATTCCTTGCTTTTCGGTCGCGGCCGAAATCAAAAAAGCCGGCTCACTTTCGGTGTCCGGCTTGATTGGCGGCTGGTGAAACCGCTTTAGCAACTAAAAACTATTTATGAAGAAACTTTTGTATTCGTTCTGTTTTTTTTGACGATGTAAAAGTACAACGCACCTGAATAGCAGATGGTTAAAGCCGAGTTAAAAACAGTTAACGAAAGGTTAAAGCTTTTTTGTGGGTGGTATTTTCCCGCTTTCGCGATAATGTTAATCTGCTGACCCCCAAAAACTAAAAACACTATATTTGCCGAAAATACCAAACGTTATGCGTAAAGGAATAATAATGATATCGGTGCTGTCGGCGTGTCTTGCGGCCTGCAACTCATCACGCGAGCCCGAGCACCAGCTGTCAGTTTCGGGAACAATCGATGGCGCTACTGGCAAATATTTGAAAATCATCGATATGACTAAATCGGGATTTATGCCCGATTCCATAGTGATTGGTGATTCGGGACGTTTCGCTTTCAGCCAGAAATGCGCCGAGCCGAAGGATTTTGTGCTCTACATCGAGCCAGAAAACAACATCAGGGTTCTGCCTTGCCCCGACGAGAATGTAATCGTGACCGCAACTTATCCTGATGTGGCCGCCACGTTTACTGTTGCTGGTTCGCCCGAATCGGAGCGGCTAGCGGGACTTCTGCGCAAGCACCATCAGTCAAACTTTGTGCTCGACACGCTCAACCAATATTATATGGCGCATCAACTCGACAGAAAATTTGAGAAGATTCGTGCCGATGTGCGGGCAAAATCCGATTCGGTTTACCGTGCCGACCGTCAGCTGCACGAACGATTCATTGCAGAAAAGCCGGGCTCGCTGGCAAGCTACGTGGCGCTGTCGTCGAAGTTGGGGCTGCGCACCAATCTGTTTAATATTCAAGACGATTTCAAATATTTTGAAATGGTTGACACGGCGCTGATGAACCGCTACGACACCATCGCCATCACCCTGATGCTCGACCGCTATGTTGCTCAGGCGCGCGCGGTTGCCACAATGCAGCCAAAACGCGGCGGACAGATTCAGGTGGGCGACACAATGCCCGACATTGCCTTGTCGAACCCTTACGGTGATACCATCCGCGTGTCAAATCTTAAGTCTAAATATTTGCTGGTCAGCTTTTGGGGCAGTTGGTGCAAGCCGTGCCGCGAGTCTCATCCCGAGCTGCGCAAAGTGTTCCGCACCTACCGTTACCGCGGGTTCGACATCTACTCGGTGGCTCTTGAGCGCAGCCTCGACGACTGGAAAAACACCATCCGCGAGGACCGGCTCATTTGGATTAACCACGTGAGCGAGCTCAACTATATGGACAGCCGTGTGGCGCGCCAACTTGGCATCGACGCCATTCCGTTCAACCTGCTTATTGACGCCGACCGCGTTGTCCTGGCTAAAAACCTGACACCGGCGCAACTCGACGCCAAACTGGCCGAATTGCTAAAATAACGCACAAGGTGGGCAAGGTCTATTTTGCATCGGATATGCACCTGGGTTACCCCGACTTGAAGCAGGGCGCCTGGCGTGAGCAGTTGTTTGTCAAATGGTTAAACGCCATCAGTGCCGATGCCGACGAGCTTTATCTGGTTGGCGATGTGTTCGATTTCTGGTTCGAGTACCACAATGTGGTGCCAAAGGGCTTTGTGCGCACGCTGGGCAAGCTTGCGCAGATGGTTGAGAGCGGAATCAAGGTGCACTTTTTCGCCGGCAACCACGACTCGTGGACCTTCGGCTATCTGCGCGACGAGGTTGGATTGATTGTCCACGACGATTGGTTTGAGACCGAGATTCGGGGCAAGCGCTTCTACATCTCGCACGGCGACGGCGTCGGCCCGGGCGACTATACCTACAAGTTCATCAAGTGGATGTTTCACAACTGGATAGTGCGTTTTTTGTTCAGAAACGTGCTTCCTCCCGATTGGGGCGTGTGGTATGGGCACAAATGGTCGAACTCGAGCCGTGGCAAAAAAGGCATTGAGCCGCTTGGTTATCTGGGCGACGACAAGGAGAAGATTGTCCTTCACTCGAAAGAGCTGCTGAAAACTAAAACCTACGACTATATGGTTTTTGGGCACCGGCATCTTGTTGTCGATAAGCAAATTACCGAAGGCACAAGATTGATTGAGCTTGGCGACTGGCTCACCAGCTTCTCGTATGGCGTTTTCGACGGGCAGACATTCCAGATTATCACCAACTACGATAAAATCAGCAATTTAGCAGCCAATGCATCGGCACCGACCGGCATCGAGAAAAATAAAACCGAAAATTTTTTTTAAAATTCCCCACCGATAGGTATATTTGAAACACAATTATTGAATTTATTGAACACATCTCTAAAAGTTAGGAATATGAAACTGAAATTTAGAACAATTTTTGCGGCTATGATGGCGGTAGGCCTCGTAGTTTCGTGCTCAAGCGACGGGAAAAAAGAGCAGAAGAAACGCAGCTTGGAGGAGTTGAGCGTTGAGGATGTCATTTTCGACGACGAGTCGCAATCCATCAACTATAAGATTCCATCGCCACTTGAGATGTTTGTGCGTATGCGCAACCACGGCGTGGAGTTTAATTCGGAATTACCAAATAAGCCTTCGAACGCAATCAAGTATGTCAACCAGTATCAGCAAGCTGTCAATATGGGTGTTTACGCCTCGGATATGGCTTATTGCTGCATTTTGGGTAATACTCAAAACGCGCTTTCGTACTTCAATCTGATGAAAAACCTGTCGATTGAAATCGGTCTTTATGAAGGCATTGACAAAGATTTGGCCGACCGCGTGCTCAACAACCTGTCGGAAACCGATACACTGCTGAGCGTTACCAGCGACTCGTACCACGATGTGGTAACTTACATTGAAGATCAGGGTTTGGTTGACATTCAGTGCCTTGTGGTTGCCGCCGCGTGGATTGAGAGCCTCTATCTCTGCCTTGAGCCGATGAAGGAGCAGATGCTTGACGCCAATGCCATCGAGCTGATTCACGACCATCAGGTTCTGCTTGAGAATCTGATTGAAATGCTCGACCAAAGCAAGCAGGCGGCCAACGTGGCCAAGCTGCTCGACGAGATGAAGCTTATCCAATCGGCCTATGATGTCATCTATCAAAATAAAAACGACCAAATCACACAAAAGCAATTTGTTAACATTGTTAACACGGTTGCCGATGTGCGCGGAAGATTAATCTTATAAAATAACAGAGTATGAAAATTATGTTATTCAAGCCGGTAGCATTTTTACTGATGTCGTTTCTGCTTTTGTCGGGCGCAGCCGACGCGCAGAACTGCTCGAAGAAGAAACTGGCGAGCAATGAGTTGAAAGGCAAGTATGACTACCGCGGACAATCGATGTTCAAATCGATGGCGAGTGGCGACTCGGCCACATTGAACGTGGTGCTTTACTCGAAACAGAACTACCGCCTTTTTGTGGCCAGTGAGCAGAAATTGGGCAATGTCAGCTACCAGATTTACGTTCCTCGCAAAAAATTTACCCGCGTGGTGAAAGGCGTGAAAGAGAAGACTGTTCAAGTTTACAAGAAAGACCCGATGGGATTCTACCTCTACGACAGCAACGGAGAGAAAATTCCCGACGGATTTGAGGTTGTGCAAGACACCATTTGGACGCGCGAAACCACGTCAATCAACGATTTGGTGTTCGACAGCCGCACTGCAGGACAGCCCTATTGGGAGGCCACGCCCGGAAAAACGCAGAACATAACCATCCGTGTCAATATCGAAAAAACGGCCAAAAAGGTCGATGGCTGCATTGGTGTTTATGTTGGTTGCGAGTATTCGAACGCTTCGCAGTTTATCCGTTAGTATTACAACAAGTTAAATCAAATGTGTGCCAAATCGTGTTTCATCAAACGGTTTGGCACTCTTTTTTAAATATCACTAAAACAATTAAATATGAAAGATTTTCTTAAGAGTGTGTTGGCGAGTTTGGTTGCGCTGATTCTCTATTCGTTTGTTATCTTCATCATTTTTGCCGGCATTGCGGGCGTGGTTGCGGCGCTTGGCGACAAAAGCGAGCCTGTGAAACCCAACTCGGTGCTTCATCTGTGCTTCAAGTCGGAAATCACCGACCGTGGCGGTGCCAATGTCAATCTGTCGTCGCTGATGTCGGGCGGTTTGCAGTCGGGCGTTGGCTTGAACGACATCCTTGAGTGCATCAGCCGCGCTAAAACCGACGACAACATCAAATGCATCTTCATCGACAGCGACGTTTCAGCCGGATTGGCCACCATCGACGAAATACGCAAGGCTGTGGCCGACTTCAAACAGAGCGGCAAACCGGTTTACGCCTACGCCGACAATATGTCGCAGGGTATATACTATCTGGCCAGCGTGGCCGACAAAATTGAGATGAACCCCACCGGCAATATGCTGCTTCGCGGCTTGCAGGCGCAGGTGATGTTCTTCAAAGGCGCGCTCGACAAGTTGGGCGTTGATGTTGAGGTTTTCCGTCACGGAAAGTTCAAGAGCGCTGTCGAGCCGTACATTCGCAGCGGAATGAGCGATGAAAACCGCTTGCAATATCAGGCGATGCTCAACGCTATGTGGCGCGTATATTTGCAGAACGTTGGCGAATCGCGCGGAATTGATGCCGAGCGGCTCTTCCAAATTGCCGACAACGGTTTGGCTTACGACCCGCAAGTAGCTAAAAAAGAGGGGCTTATCGACGAGGTGGCTTACCGTGACCAGATTCTGGCCGAACTTGCAGAGCTGACCGATGCCGAAAGCATTGACAAACTGAACCTTGTGTCGGTGGGCAAGTACGCCAAGGCGAAACCGTTTGTTATGCCATCCGACAAGAAGATTGCCGTTATCTATGCTTCGGGCGAAATTAATACTGCGTCAAGTGGATACGGTGATCAGGAAATAACCGAAAAACCATACCTCAAGGCCTTGCGCGAGGTGCGTTCCGACTCTTCGATAAAAGCTGTGGTGCTGCGAGTTAACTCGCCCGGCGGCTCGGCGCAGGTGAGCGACAACATTTGGCACGAGGTTGCTCTGACCAAACAGGTGAAGCCGGTGGTGGTCTCGATGGGCGAGTACGCTGCCTCGGGTGGCTACTACATCTCGTGTCCGGCAAGCTACATTGTGGCCAACGAGTACACGCTCACCGGTTCGATAGGTGTTTTCGGATTGGGGCTCAAATTGCAGAAGCTGATGAACAATCGTTTGGGACTCAATGTTGAGACCGTTAAAACTGGCAAGATGGCTGATATTGGCAGCGCCTACCGTCCGACCACAGCCGCCGAGCGCGAGATTCTGCAAGGCGAGGTCGAGAAAATCTACACCACCTTTGTGAGTCGCGTCAGTGCCGGTCGCGAGTTGTCGCCCGAGCGCGTCGACAGCATCGGTCAGGGCCGCGTTTGGTGCGGTGTCGATGCCTTGCGCCTGCACCTGATTGACGATTTTGGCGGCTTGACCGACGCCATTTCGGTGGCAGCCGATTTGTCGGGCGTAGAGAATTACTCGCTCGTCGATTATCCGAAACAGGAGGAAGGCTTTGAGGCTGTGATGAAAATGCTCACCGGGGAGATGCACGCACGCCTAACTGTCAAAGAGTTGGGCGAGTTTGCCGAATCGGCCAGGTACATCAAGAGTCTGATTAGCTCGCAAGGCGTTCAGGCCAGAATGGAGAATACTATTGAAATTTATTGATACACAAATCGATAAACTTGTCTAAAATGAAGTGGCTGCTGCTGCCTTTCGCGCTCATTTACCGTTGTGTGGCCGTTGTTCGCAATTGGTTGTTCGATAGGGGTGTGCTCAAATCGAAAGCCTACGGCGTGCCGGTGATTGTAGTGGGCAACATCACGGTTGGCGGCACGGGCAAGACGCCGCACGTTGAGTATTTGGTGCGGTCGCTTTGCGCGAAACGGCGTGTTGCGGTTGTGAGCCGTGGTTACGGGCGTTCAACTAAAGGTTTTGTTGAGGTCAGGCCTGAAGCCGATGCAAAGTCAGTTGGTGATGAGCCATTGCAGATAAAACGCAAGTTCACAGATATTTGCGTGGCAGTTGATGAGGTGCGCACCCACGCCATCGACCGTCTTTTGGCCGCTGACGCCGCCGACACTTTCATTCTCGACGACGCTTTCCAGCACCGCCACGTCCGCGCGGGTTTGAACATTGTGCTTGTCGATTATAACCGTCCGATTTTCAAAGATTTGATGCTGCCTGCCGGTCGCTTGCGCGAACCACGTTCGGGAATCGGCCGTGCCAACATTGTTATAGTGACCAAGTGCCCCGACGCGCTCACCGAGCAGGAACAGCGCAGTTTTACCGAGCGTTTGCGGCTGACGTCCGGCACCGAAGTTTTCTTCACAAGGTTCGGTTACGGGCAACTCACTGCAATAGGCACCTCGCCGGCAGCCCCCGATTTGAAAGGGAGGACGGTGGTTGTGGCAACCGGAATCGCCCGTCCCGAGCGGCTCTACAGCCACTTGACCGATTCGGGCGCAAAAGTTGTCAGTCTGCAATTCCCCGACCACCACTTTTTCACGCCAGCCGACATTGACAAAATAGCAACTCTTTATCAGTCAGTAAAATCGGAACAGAAAATGGTGGTTATGACCGAGAAAGACGCAATGCGCCTGACGCCTGAGCTCATCAGCCAATTCAGCGGTGTGCCGGTCTATTACCTGCCAATTCAGGTTGAATTCATCGGTGGGCAAAGCCGGTTCGACGCTCTTGTGTCGCAGTTTTGCGAAAGCGCGAGTTGAAACAGCGATAAAAATGGTCGCGCGGTTGCGAATTTTGGCGGCTTCATATATAAAAACGCGTTCTTATTTTTGAAACATATATATTCGAACAAAATTTATTTAGTATGAAAAAGATAGTATTTCTTTTGGCAGTGGTGCTGAGTGCGGCATTTGCCAATTCACAGGAAAAAACACAGGCCATCTACGGCAAGGCCATAACAATGGGCGATATGCCGGTACGCGGTTTGTCAGTTTCATCGAAGGCTTTGGGCAGCAAAACCAAAACCGACACAACAGGTTGTTTCACACTTGTTTGCGCCGAGAAGGACGTAATAATATTTGAAGGCGAGCTTTTCAGAACTGTCAAGAAAAAGGTGAAACCTAACACAGCTGACAGTGTGATTGCCGAAATGAGTTTCCCAATGTCGGAAGCCAACATTGATGTTGCAATCGGCTATGGCTATATCTCTGAAAAAGACCGCACTACGGCAGTTTCGCGTCTGCCGAAAGGCAAGGACTACTGCCGATACACCAATATGCTGGATTTGTTGAGCGAGAACTTCACAAGTCTTTCAGTAAATGGCAGTTGCGTAACGATTCGCGGCAACGAAACCTTCAATGGTCCGCAATGCGCTCTTCTGATTGTTGACGGTCAGGAAGTGTCGTCGCTCGATTTTGTAACGCCGTGCGATGTGAAAGATATTTCAGTGATAAAAGACGGCAGTTCAGCCATTTACGGCAGTCGCGGCGGCAATGGAGTTGTAATTATTACGCTGAAGAAGGCTGGGGATTGAGAAACTATCTTTTGCAATAAGATTGGCAGCGATTTACAAGTTTGTAGGTCGCTGTTTTTTATGTATGATTTCACAAACTATTCAACCGTAATAAAAACTCTTTTACTGAACTCCGCGTATCGCAAATCAGCATCTCACAAAAAATCCCCGCCACCTGTTTCGGCAGCGGGGACCACTACAACTATGTAAAGATTATTAGTCTTTCAGTTTTGCGCAAAGGAACTCGCGGTTCATACGGGCGATGTTGCTGATTGAGATGCGTTTC
>JAEEGK010001840.1_pt1 | contig 53123 bp, 49 predicted proteins | sample 8958771 | NCBI WGS metagenome assembly JAEEGK01 (sample SAMN16246547, study PRJNA631951) | gut metagenome | biome: gut microbiome; feature: rumen; material: SC-attached | host: Bos | place: Iran: Karaj | collected 2018-10 | reverse complement strand
GGTCCCGTTCGCACGCGGGGTCGAGCCTTGGCGCCACCTCGTCGAAGATCGCCCTCTCGGTGTCCGGGTCCAGACTCCCCGAGAACTCCTTGGGAGGGTCGAGCAGGGTCCATCCGGAGATGAAAGGAGGGTCCTCCTCGTCTTCCTCGTAGTCGTCATAGCAGTCTTCCACGAACCGGGGCTCCTCTTCCTCCCATTCGGGATCGAGCCTCAGCATGGCTTCCTTGCCCTCTTCGACGTCGTTGTAGGCAGCTTTACTGTACCATGTCTTGGCGTTCTCGATGGACTGCTCTACGCCCAGCCCGGCCTCGAAGAGCCTCCCCAGGTGTAGCATGGCGAGCGTCTCGCCCTTGTTCGCCGCCTTGGCGTACCATCTCGCGGCCTGCTCGTAGGACTGCTCGACGCCCAGTCCGAACTCGTACATGTGGCCGACGTTGTCCTGGGCCACCTCCCTCCCCTGCTCCGCCGCCTTGAGGTACCATCCGAACGCCTCCTCGTCCGACTTCTCCACCCCCAGCCCTTGGCTGTAAAGGTGGCCTAGGTTCGTCTGGGCGTAGGAGTTCCCGTTCTCCGCGCCCATCCTGTACCATTTCAAGGCCTCATCGTAGGACTGCTCGACACCTCTCCCGGTAATGTACTAGTACCCAACGTCCGCCTGCGCTTCGGCGTCCCCCTGCTCCGCCGCTTTGAGGGTCCACCTGAACGCCTCCGGCTCCGAATACGTCACGCCCGTCCCGGTGCTGTACATCCACGCTATCTCTTTGGAAGCCTCGGCCAGACCCAGGTCGGACGCCCTCTTGAACAGCTTGATGGCCTTCTTCCCGGACATCGGGACGTCGCTGCCGAGCATGTAGCGGACGCCCATCTTGTGGAGGGCCAGGGGGTGGTCCTGGGACATGGCCCTCGAATACCACTCGATGGCCTCGTCATAGGACATCATGGCGCCCACGCCGTACTGCGTCGCCAGCCCTATGGCGAACTGGGCGTCGGGGTCGCCGCCCTCCGCTTTCTCTCTGAGTGCGGACATGAGCCCGGCCTCCGTGCCGTTCTCGCTAAGGAGGCCCTCCAGCATCGACAGTATCCTGATGTACGGCTCGCCCTTCTTCTTTTCTTGCTCGAACCATCCGATGATCTCCGGCGTGCCGGCGTCCCCTCTCATGCTCCCAGGATGCCGATGCCCGTATATCTCTCGTGCCATTCACGCCCGGGGATGCCCCATCAATACCTTTGGATCGGTATGACGCCTGATGCGCATAGCGTCCGCTGAATGCTGGATGGCCCCGGGAGGCCTAGCTCCCTTGCTATCGAGGATATGCGAAAACGTCTATTTCCGGCCAAAAAACAAGACGATCGATGCGAAGAACGGGAAGTAACGGGTCTAAGTCGGTGGTGTTCAATCTTAGGCAAACGTGTTCTGCCGATATCAGGAGGAGGAATTCCCGGATATGTCTTTCTCGATGTCGTTGATCTTGTCCTTGATGTCGTGAAGCGCGGAAAGCTGCTGCTGGACGTACTCATCGTACCCGATGTTGAGCATGCATCCGTTGGCAGAAGGGGATATGACGCCGTCGTTCTCGAGCAGGCGGAGAATGTATCTGACCTTGTGGTTGGGAAGTTCGAAGATCTCTGACAGCTTGATGATGCCAATGGGCTGGTTCTTCTGAATGACGCGGACCATCTTCAGCATCAGATAGAGCTGGTCCACCTCTTTCTCGACCTGTCTCGAGATCTTTCCGCCTGTCATCAGAATCCTCGTGGTGGAATGGCCGACTGGCGATATGAATCTTGCTAATGTTTGTCACGGCCTCGGAAATCGCCAGCCACTATTTTAACCTAAGAAAAACGATTCCTGAACGGGTAGGGCCATGGATAGCGAGGAAGCGTACAGGCGGATATTCGAGAAGAAGAGCTTTTCATCGTTCCTGAGGGACCCTTCGAGCCTTCTTCCTTACATGACGGAAAACGGCATGGGAAAGGACGAGGTCAGCGCCGTCGGCTCCCTGATCTCGGCTTCGAAGGACCTGTTCGTCGATTCCATATCCAACCAGGACAGCGTCAAGGCGCAGAGGTCTCTCGTATCTCTTTCAGAAAGCTCTGGAATGGACTATAAGGAGGCTTGCCGCATAGTCTCCGATATAAGGGCCGCCATAGGGCTTTCGCCTGTCTCGATCATGGGCACAGGCCAATCCTCGATCGAGCCTGTGATGAAGTACGTATCCCTTGGTGACGAGACCTTGGAGCAGAACGGGATACTCTTCAAGGAATCTTCGTACTACCGCGGAAGCCTTTCCGTCGTCGGATACACGGGCCGCAGCAGCCAGCTCGACGTTCCCGCCTCCATCAACCACGAAGGGAATTGGCTCAAGGTGATGGAAATAGGGAAAGGAGCTCTGACAGAGAACCCGTACGTCAGGACCGTGAACCTTCCCCAGAGCGTCGCGATGATTGACGACGAGGCCTTCATGTGGGGCCAGGTGGAATCGATATCCATGCCTGGGATCAAGAGGATAGGCTCCTGCGCTTTCATGAGCTGTCCGCTGAGGTCCATCGACCTGACCGGGGTGAACTTCGTCCTGTATAACACGTTCAGCAACTGCGACAGGCTCAGGTCCATCGTCATCCCGGAAGGCGTCAGGATGATCCGCGAAGGCGCATTCATGGGCTGCACCGCTCTGGAAAGCGTGTCGTTCCCGAGCACCTTGACCGTATTGGAGGGAAGCTCGTTCGCCGAATGCACCAGCCTGAGGTCCGTGGAGCTTCCGGATAGCCTCCTGGTTGTGGGTTTCGACTCCTTCAGGGACTGCTCTAGGCTGTCCTCGGTCACCTTCGGCAACAGCACCCGCGACATAGAGGCAGGGGCTTTCGAAGGATGCAGCCTGCTTCGTTCGGTCGTCATCCCCGAGTCGGTGACGAAGATCGAGGACGGGGCGTTCCCGAGGAGCACGAAGATCATACGCGAGGGAGAGGCTCCGAAGAAGACAGGATTCTTCAAGAAATTGATAGGCAATCGAATCCGAAACAGGATGAACGTAGCTGTTCTATTAAATTTAGGATAACCTAAATTATTAAATCCGCCGGTCCTGATAGCCGTTCATGAAAGAGAAGGTGACCATAGAGAAGGGAACGGTCCAGGAGACGCTCATGCTCCCGCTCTATGGAAGGTACATGGCCAACCAGCGGTATCCCCAGCTGTTCAAGGATGTCGCGGCCAAGAAGATCATCGATCGCATCGACTACAACATCGGCAAAGCGGACATGGGGAAAGGTCCTCAGATAGTCTACGGCCTGAGGCAGGACCTGACAGCGAGGTCCGCCTCGAGATTCCTTGAGAAGTATCCAGAAGCCATCGTCGTGAACATCGGATGCGGGCTGGACACCATCTTCAGCCACATCGACAACGGGAAGTGCCGGCTAGTCAACATCGATTTCCCGGAGGTCATCCAGTTCAGGCAGAAGCTCTTCGATTCCAACGACAGGATAACCGATATCGGCATGGACGCCAACAATCTGGAATGGATGGACCGCGTAGGATACCAGGAAGGGGACCATGTGTTCCTGATGAGCTGCGGCGTCCTGATGTACTTCCAGCGCCCCCAGGTGAAGAAGCTCATAGACGAGATCGGCAAGCATTTCCCTGGAGCTGTGTTCTGCTTCGATTACGAGAACGCCAGAATGCTGGCCCGTTCGAATAAGGCTGTCAGGAAGACCGGGAACAACGGCGCTCTGATGCCGTTCAGCATGGAAGATGGAGAGAAGGAGATCAAGGAGTTCTCGGACACAGTGGACTACGTCACCCCGCTGAAGGCTCTTCCGAAGGAATACGACGTCCTCCCGTTCATCTACAGGACGTACTTCAACAGGGTGCTCAGATCGGGAGCCATGGTCTTGGTCGACGTGAAGTTCAAGGAAGCCGTCTGAGAGATCGATACCTCCGGTTTCGGGTAGTTTTTATATCCTATCTGCATGGGCGTCCGCATGGATATCGAACAGAGATACGAGCTGATCACGAGGAACACCCTCGAGGTCGTCGACGAGGAATCGCTCAGGGCGCTTCTGGCCGAGAAGGAGCACCCCCGCCTTTACATCGGATTCGAGCCGTCGGGTCTCTGCCATTTCGGATGGATGCTCGTAGCCAACAAGGTCAAAGACTACATCGAGGCCGGCCTGGAGGTCATCATCTTCTTCGCGGACTGGCATGCGCAGATCAACGGCAAGCTGGGAGGCTCCCTCGAGAACATCCAGCTCTGCGCCGAGTACATGAAGGACAGCTTCGAGTCCCTAGGGGTCCCCAGGGACAAGGTGAAGTTCGTCATGGCTTCCGAGATCCTCGACCTGGACTACTGGGCGACCGTCATCAAGATCGGAAGCGAGACATCCGTCGCCAGGGTCAAGCGCGCCATGACCATCATGGGACGCAAGGCCGAGAACGACGAGATCAAGACATCCATGATGCTGTACCCCCTGATGCAGCCCGCTGACATCTTCAAGATGGACATCGACATCGGATACGGCGGACTCGACCAGAGGAGGGCCCACATGCTTGCCCGCGACGTCGCCAAGAAATGCGGCTGGAAGGCTCCCGTGGCCATCCATACCCCTCTCGTCCCCGGTCTGAAGGCCATGAACCGCATGGACCCCATGGAGTCCAAGATGTCCAAGTCCAAACCCGACTCCGGAATCCTCATCCACGACTCCCCCGAGAGCATCAGGAAGAAGTTCGAGAAGGCCTTCTGCCCCATGCCCGGAGAGTACGACAACACCGTCATCAAGGTTGACAAGACCGACGACGGTGAGAGCGCCAAGAGCGGAAACCCTGTGCTGGAGATCGCCAGGCTCCTGCTCTTCAACAACGGCTCCAAGCTTCTCATCGAGAGGCCAGAGAAGTACGGCGGCAACATGGAGGTCGCGAGCTATGAGGAGCTCGAGAGCGCCTACCAGAACGGGCTTCACCCCATGGACCTGAAGCACGCGGTCGCGAAAGGGGTCGCAGACTGCCTCGCGGAGTCCCGCGCGTACTTCGAGCAGCACCCGGACAACTACAACAAGTTCCTCGCTGCCATCCAGAAGGACTGATGCAAATCGTTTAAGGCGATGGGAGGTTCCCGATCTCCCATCGTCTTTTTTCCTTTCCGGTGTAGCTCAGAGTTGCATATCGCTCTTCGAGCCCTCGTCTCCTAGGATCACCGCAAGGCTCAGCCATTTTCTGGAGAGCTTCAGGGATGGCTCGACTCCTGTTCCTTCCTTGTACATCAGGCCCAGGAAGTACGCGCCGTCCATATCGCCTTTCATCCCGGCCTCCTGATAAAGCTTGATCGCCTTGGAGTAGGATACCTCTACTCCGTTTCCCTAGCAGTATATATTGCCCATCTTGGTCAATGCCAAGGCGTTCCCTTCGTCAGCGGCCTTCTGGAACCATTTCAGAGCATCCTTTCCGGATGCTTTGACGCCTTTCCCCTCCATATACATCAATCCGAGCTGCAGGTATGCCAGAGGCTCGCCCTCCTCGGCGGCTCTGGAGAACCATTCGAAGGACCTCTAAGGACATTCGTTCCTGTATTCGCAGCTGTGAAGGATCCCCATGTCGTAGCTGTCGCATGTCTCCCCTTCTCCCATAGCCAGCGAGCACTCTTCCATAGCCTTCTCCTCGGACCGATTCACGCCGAGGCCTCTGTCGTACATCCTGCTGAGTTCGAGATGCGCTTTCCGAGAGCCGTTCTCAGCCGCCTTCTCGTACATTTCGAAGGCCATCTTGTAGGATTTCTCGACTCCCTTACCTTCAAAGTAAAGCCCTGCCAGTTTTACCTGGGCTTCTGGATTACCCATCTGGGCTGCTTTCTCGTACAGTTCGAATGCTTTTTCGTTAGATCTGTCGACGATAACGCCTTCTTCGTAGAACCGTGCGGCCTTGAATATGCATTCGGGGACACCAGAGTCGACCAGCGCATCGATCGCTTCCTGTTCTGCTTCTTCCTTCTCCTTGAAAGGCCATTCATATTTGCTGACGCGTGTCATATCAATTCCTTCTATCCTCAGGTTGCTAACAGGGATGCATCTGTTACGGGCACCCCTTGTGTTTCATATAGTGATGAAGTGGCTAGGGTTCACACCAGCTTTATAATAGCTGTAGCTTCCATCGCCCACATCCTGCGACCAGGACATTGCCTCGCAGTAGTAGTATATGAGTCTATTCTTTTCACAATAGCAGTTCTTAGAAGCATGGTCGAGGACAACAGATGCCACCGCATGGCAGGTATCTGGATACCCAGGTTGGAATCGAATATCAGGAGAGCCGTGTCGAACCCGCAGGCTTTGAAGAGCGCACAGGCGGCGACCGACAGGCAGTAGCAGCCTCCGCATCCTTCCAGCAGCGTCTGCAGTGGCTTCTTCCAGTAGTCTGTGTACTCGTCGTCTTCGTCTAGGTTGACCTTTTTAATGAATATGCTATCCAAGGATGGTTAAAAAGCGCGGAGAGGGAGATTTGAACTCCCGAGGTGATTCACCACCGGTTTTCAAGACCGGCGCCGTGGGCCAGCTGGGCTACCTCCGCAGCATCTGCACTTATGCGAGTTTCGTATAAGTTACTTTTTCCTGCAGGGTCAGCGGCCGAAGAAGAACTTCGTGGCCTCCGCCGCTGGGTCCGTCGAACGGGTCGCCTCCAGCTGTCTCACGTAGCGGGACGCGCGGGCGTCCAGGATGACCGCCATTCCCCTATCGGTCTCGGTCCTTATCAGACGTCCTATCGCCTGCTTCATCTTCCTCAGAGCGGGAACCTCGCTGCAGTAGAGCCATCCTTTGCCTGCGCCGTATCTCTCGTCGAACATGGCGGACATCGCCTGCATCTCGGGAGACGGCGGAGGGTACGGAATTCCGACGATTATCGCGAAGCAGAGCTCGTCTCCGGGGAAGTCCATTCCTTCCGCTACAGATCCTCCCATGACGGAGAAGAACACGCCGTTCCTTCCCGCGCGGAACTGGTCCAGGTTCGCCATGGTCTTGCGAAGGTTCCTGGACTCCTCCCAGTAGAGGTCCTTGTGGATGTGGTTCTCGAGATAGGGGCGCATGGCGCGCATGTTGTTGTATGACGTGAAGAAGACCAGGGTGTTCTTCTCGACGGACTCGCAGAGGCTCACGATGTACCTCTCGATGCGGTTCTGCATCCCGGGGTCAGCTCTCATGTCGGCCTGCCTCGTGGTGACGCCGTCCACGTACACGACCTTTCTGTTCTCCGGCGGGAAGGGCGACGGATACGTGCGGAAGCGGGTGGTATCGGGAAGCCCGAGCACCCTGGCGTACTGGTTCAGCGGCTGGAGCGTTCCGGACATATGGACGGATCCGGGGACTCCTCTGAGGAACATGGACACGTTCTCAGGCTCGATGCAGGATGCGCTCAGATACTCCCCGTCCTGGTCGATCTTCATCGTCCTCACGAACCTTCTGGAGGACACGGCGCACCAGTTCTGCATGGCCTTCCCCAGGGTCTCCAGCTCGGATATGCGGGTGTCGCCGCTCTCCATGAGGATCCTGGTCCTCTCCTCCCCGAGCTCGGCCACGGTGTCCACAGCCATAGAGAAGTCTCCGCGGCTCATGCCGTACTTGGCCATCATTCTCTCTTCGATGAAGTCGCCGTCGAAGACGTATTCCTTCTGGCCGAGGCCCATCTTCTCGGTGGCGACCGCGCGCATGCAGTTCTTGAAGTATCTGATGAAGTCGGCCATCCTGATGCCAGGGGCGACGTCGGCGCGCTTCATGGCATCGCATTCGTCTATCGCCGAATCGACCAGCCTCGCGTTTATCACGAAGCTCTCCTCGCCGCGGGCAGCATCGATGAAGTTGTGCGCCTCGTCTATGATCAGCACCACGCCTGAGGCATCGCCGGCGGTGTTCAGGTTGGCCATGAGGTTGTTCCTGATGTCCGGGGACAGTATGTGGACGTACGGCACTGCGACGACGTCCATGCTCCTCATGAGTGCCTTCTTGGCCTCGTACGGGCAGGCACCGCGCTTCTCGCAGTAGCGGTCCAAGGCTTCGGACGTGGGGAACTCCTTCTTGCAGAACGATTCGATCGCAGGAAGCTCGGTCTTGACCCTGTCATAGTACCTGCATCCGCCGGCCAGGCCCTTGTTGCTCTTCTGCTTCCTCTCGTCGCACATCATAGACAGGAGATTTGGGGAGAGCGATTCGAATCCCGGCGTCCCGCGGTACAGGGGGCAGGACTTGTTCCTTCCAGTGACCGCTATCCCCGAGACGTTCCTTATAGTCCCGATGGCACGGAGCTCGCGCATGACCTGGTCGCTCTGGGAGATGGTCCTGGTGAGGTAGACTATCTTCTTACCGCGGGCCATCGCATGCTCCAGCGTGGCAGCAAGAGAGACTATAGTCTTACCAGTTCCGGTCCCCGATTCTATCACTATATGGCGACCGTCGTTCAGGGCGTTGCGGATGTCCTCGATGATCATCATCTGGCAGCCGCGAGGCTCGTACGGCATGTACTCCGCGCCTTCGACTGTTGTAGTCTTCAGAGGCTGCTCGGCTTTCCAATCCATCGAGTCGCTGAAAAGGCATGACTGGTTGCTGACGGAAGACTCGTCTATGAGCGCCCCGCAGAGACGGCATCTCGTGCTCCCCGGAGGCATGAGGCTCTTGCAACGTTTACAGAACATGCCCTGCATGGTCATACCCAATAGGGGGTTCTGTTATAATCCTAACCCTCGGATGCGAGGAGAATGCGATGATCCGTAAGGAATCCAGAATGCAGAGATAAAAAAAGAAACCGCCCACGCAGGGCGGATTGGGTTTCAAGCCATCTTCTTTCCGGCTTCCATGCTGGCGCTCTGGTTGTAGACGGATTTCACGTCGAACAGCATAACGGACTTGACGGGAAGGTGGAGGGCGTCCATGATAGCCTTGCTCATCTGGTCGAAGAGGGGTCCCTCGGTGACCTTGGCTTTGAGCTCGGTGTTGACGGTGTAGGCTTCCATTCCCTTGATGACTCCGAAGGATGCCTTGGGGTTCTTCTCGAGGTTCTGCGCGGTGACGTCCAGGAAGATCTGGCAGATCATCATGGTGTTGTCGTCTGCTACTCCGATGGTTCCGGCAGGAATCACGTGGGGCTTTCCGTTGCTGCAGGCGGTAGCGATCACTTTGCAGGCTTCTTTGTCGCCGAAAAGGGCTTTCACATTTGCGGGAATTGCAACCATGTTGTTTTCCTCGATGTCGTCATCAGTGTCGGTCGACTTAAAAGTTCGTATCATTATGATATCGAATCGGAAGCATTGAGAATGTCCAGCGGACAACCTGGTCTGCTCATTCCTTGATGTTCCAGAGATCGAGCCCGGCCTCGTCCGCCCATTTCTTGGTGTCCGCGTAGAGCTGCGTCCTGGCGAAGTCCGAATCGGAGAAGGCGAGCCTCAGAGAACCTCCCAGGGCGCCCTCGGTCAGGGACCTGGCGTTGAATGAGCCCAGGCCCTTCTGGAGCACCAGGAGCAGTATGGCCACGGTGTCGTGCCCTCTGGCGGCTATCCAGGGGTCGTCCAGATTCCTTATCTCGTCCTCCAGCTGGCGGAGGAGCGTCTTCTTGGAGATCCCTGAAGGCCTGGAGTTCATCACCACCACGTCGATCATCGCGGCCATGTCGATGGATATCGTGCGGGGGTTGACGAATCTGGACACGTCGAGGTCTCCGAAGTTCAGCCCCAGGCCGCCCTTCTTGGACACGTGCATCAGCAATCCCACCGGATAGCTGGCCTCTATGACCGAATCCCTTACTGAGCCATATCTGTCTTCGAAGCTGCGCACCTTCTCGCGGTCGCCGTACTCGTCAATAATGTCGTCGAAAGCGTTGCTCTCGATGCACATCATCTCCATGTCCCTGCAGTCGGTGTAGAAGAGCGGAGGGGAAGGACGTTTGTCCTCCAGAAGGTCCAGGTCCGCATCCGCTATCCCGATGACCTCCTTCACCCCGCGACGCTGGACCAGCTCGGTGAGGCATCTCTTCACCGCATCCTTGGAATGGCATTGGATGATGTGCGCCTCGGACGCCAGGAACTTCCCGTACACGCGGTCGTCGGTGACCCCTTCAACGAGAACGAAGGCTCCGCTGTACACGGTGCGGCTCATCGAGATCTCGTTGCAGATGTCGTAGAACGATAGATGCTCACGCATTGGTAGGATTCATCTCCCTGGCGCAGTCCCACAGGTCGTGGATGACCTGCGGAGAATGGGTCGCGACGATGATCTGCACCTTCCTGACCCTGCAGATGTCGTTGAAGATCTTTCCGAGCCTCTGCTGCCAGGTTATGTGAAGGGAGATCTCGGGCTCGTCTATGACGATGATCGTCCCGGGCTCGGCGTGGAACAGCAGGTTGTACATGATGATCATTATCTGCTTCTCGCCCGAGGACAGCTTGTTCAGCTGGAGTGCTCCGCCGCCGTTGAGGTTGATGACGATCTTCCCGTTGTCGGAAAGCTCGACCTTCTTGCCGATGAAGAACTCGTTGATCACGTCCATGAAGATGACGATCGACTCGGCCAGGATGTAGTTCTTGTCGACGTACTCCGAGATGGAGTAGGCGAGGTCCTCGTAGTCCTTCCTGTAGTTGAGGAGCTCGTACCTGGACGGAGGGAACCTGTATCCTGCGGGTATGTCCGGCTCGAATCCCGCGTCCTTGATGAAGTCCAGCTTGGCCTTGAGGTCCTTGCACCAGAACTCCAGCTCGCTGTCGGACATCTCCTTCCTCTCTCCGGTGTAAGGGGTCAGCTCGGAGTGCTCGCGGGAGTACCTGATACGCTCGTACAGCTCCTGCGCATACGTCTCCAGGGCGGGGCTCATATGGCCGTCCCTCTTCTTTACCATCAGCCTCTCCGGAGCGATGTAGGTGACGTCGCAGATGGCTGCCATCTCGTCGGGGGTGATAGGGGTCTCCAGCTCGTTCTTCTGCATCTGGATAAGAAGCTCTCCGGACTCGTTCTCGATGATCAGGACGGACTCGTCGCTGAATTCGATGTCCATCCTCTCGAAGGGGATTTCGGACAGGTACTTGACATCGCCTTTCATGGCGGCGTACACCATGTGCATGAGAGTGCTTTTGCCGTATCCGTTCGGAGAATGGATGAAAGACAGGCCGTCGCACAGGTTCAACGTGTAGGTGAATTGGTTGAATAGCCTGCTAACGTAGAGCGATTTGATGATCATATGACCCTTCCGTGAATCGGAATACGGTTATTTATTCAATGCTATGGTAATCTGGACGTCCGTTCTTGCGATAACGTTAATTCGGTGTCGTGCATCCTTGGCGCATGGATACCGAGGCGGAGTTTGCTGCGGTTCGCAAGGACATTTCCGAAGGCAGGCTTTCAGAGGTTCCGCTGAAGATAAGGTCGATAGCGGAATCCAGCGACGAGCCGTTCACCATCATCAAGTGCATGTCGCTTCTCAAGTCGGTGGGCGACGACTCCGTGATGCTGGACCTTATGAAGATGCTCACCTCGTCCCTCAAGGACGACGAGACCAGGCTGCAGTCCGCCATCGCCCTCAGGAGCCTCGGATACCCTTCGAACGCCCTAGGCTTCCTGAAGGAGCTGGGAGACGGCGACAGGGTTCTGAGGGAATCCGCCCGCTGCCTCATGGACATGGAGGAGTACGACGCCGCCCTGGACCGTCTCAGGGCTATTGCAGAGCAGACATCGGAAGACGGATGCATGGTCGTGGAGTCCCTTAGCTCTCTCGGGGAGCACAGCGATGCCGTCAGAGAGGCCTCCTCCCTGCTGTCCAAGCATCCCAAGGATTACGACGTCAGGGTACGCTATGCTTCGGCTCTCATCTCCGCAGGCAGGCAGAAGGAGGCCGTGAAGTTCGTCCGCGACGGTCTAAAGGACAAGAGCGCCGACTCCAACGCTCTGGCAGGATACGTTATGTGGATCATCGGCAACGTGAAGTCCGCCGGCGCATACTCGAGCAGAGCCGTCCAGATCGACAACAAACATGTCGGAGGCATGGAGGTGCTCGGGCTCTGCCTGGCCGAGAAGGGCGAGATAGACAAGGCCCGCATCGTGGCGGGCGCCATAAACGAGGTCCGTCCCGGCGACAAGGCCGTCCTCAACATACTCTCTTATTGCGAATTGAAGAGCAGCTGAGGCTCAGATCCCTCTGCGCTTCCACTTGGCGGTCCTTCTGTGGTTCCTGACGGTCTCCTTCCAGAAGGTGGGGGAGATGAACACAATCGCCGTCAGGATCTCCAGACGGCCGATCCACATCAGCATCATCATGACGATCTTGGCAGGTTCGTTTACGTCGCAGAAGCTCCCGTTCGTTCCGAAGTCGAGGAACGTGGTGCCCAGGTTGCTGACCATGGCGATGGCGATGTTCACCGCGTCGACGATGTGGTATCCGCACATCATGATCGCGATGGAACCCACGATGAGGGTGATTATGAACAGCATCAGTATGGAGAAAGCCGACAGGACCGCGCTGTGGCTGAGGACCTGGCCGTCCACCCTGACGTCCTTGACGGCGCTGGGATGGAGGGTCTTGCTGACGGTCACCTTCATGAACTGGTAGATGACGTTCAGCCTTCCGATCTTGATTCCTCCGCTGGTGGACCCGGAAGAGGCTCCGATGAATCCGACCATCAGCAGGATGGTCATGCACTCCGCGGGGAACAGGGACAGGTTGTTGATCGACATGCCGGTGCTGGTTCCCATGGAGACCACGGAGAACACCGAGTTCCAGATCTGGTCGAGGATCGAATCCACAGACCACTCGTCGATGTTGGAGTTCAGCACGAACATCGCGAAGATGAGGACGATGCATATCGCGAACCACTCCACGTTGAACCTGAACTCGGAGTTGGTCCTGTAGATGCCCTTCTGGTTGCGCCTGATGGCGTTGTAGTGGAGGTAGAAGTTCACTCCTCCGAGGAACATGAAGACGGTGGTGACGAGCTGCACCGCGAACGAGTAGTCGGCCATGCTGCTGGTGTTGTTCAGGAATCCTCCGGTCGAGATGGTCGCGAAGGTGAGGCACAGCGCATCCACCATCCCCACCCCGAGGATGACGATGATGACGTAGTTGGCCAGGGTGAACAGCGCGTAGACCATGATGAAGGAGATCGCGGCCTTCTCCATCTTGATAGTATAGTCGGAGGAGCTGGAACCGGCCAGCTCGTTGATGAAGAGGGAACGTCCGATTCCCACCATGGGCAGGACGTACATGAAGACCAATATGACCGCGATACCTCCGACCCACTGCGTGAAGGACCTCCATACCATCAGGGACACGGGCCAGACGGTCGGGTCGGGAAGAATGGTGGCTCCGGTCGTGGTGAATCCGCTGACGGATTCGAAGATGGAATCGAGAGGAGACAGGCCGAGTATGAGGTAAGGGACGGCTCCGACGACGAACAGCTCCAGCCAGCAGAGCCCCATCATCATGAGGCCGTTGGTGGGTTTGAAATCGACCGATTTCCTGAACAGTATGAACTGCAGGCTTCCGGCGGTTATCAGCGGGATGGCTTCCGCCACGAACGGGCGCGGATCCTCCCCCAGGACGAGAGCTACGAAGGTAGGCACCATCAGGCAGACCGCCAGGATGACCTCGATCAGACCCAGCGTCTTTACGGTGGTGCTGTTCCAGACAGCGTACCTGCTCCTGTCCAGTACTCCCAAGACTCTCACATCTCCGGGATGCCGTTCTTTCCGAACAGCTTCTTGATCTCGGTCTCGCGGGTGAGGTTGGTGAACACTATCAGCTGGTCGCCTTCGAGGATCATGGTGTCGAAGTCGGGATAGATGATGTCCCCTTTGCGAGAGATGGCGGCGACCTTTATCCCCGAGGGGATGCGGACGTCTCCGAGGTATCTGTTGCAGAACTTGGAATCGTGGTCGACCACATGCAGGAAGAAGAGCTCGTTGTAGTTCTTCATCCTCATCAGGGCGAGGTCGTCGGGAAGAAGACAGCGGGTGATCTCGTTGGAGATGATCCTGTAGTATCCCACGATGGTGTCCAGCCCCGTGTAGGCGAAGATGTCCTTGTACTCAGGCTTGAAGTACCTGGTCACGACCTTCTTCGAGTTGCGCCTCTCCGCTGACATGCACATGAGCAGGTTGGTGTCGTCGGATCCGGAAGTGACGAGAAGGCAATCGGTTTTGAAAAGGTCCTCGGCTCTCTGAGCGGCGGGGTCTTTGAAGTCCTCGTTCAGCACCAGCGCCTCGGGGATCTCCTTGGACAGCATCCTGCATTTATCGGGGTCGGAGTCCACGATCTTGACGAACCTCTTGGTCTTGTCCTTCAGGAGCATCTTCGCGACGTTGGTCCCTACGATGGATCCGCCCAGGATCACGAACTCCACGGCTTTCACGTCCACTCCCATGTAATCGTTGAATTCGGCGAGGCCTTTCTTGCTCCCGATGACGCAGATGCTGTCCCCGACGCGGATCTCCATGGTGTCGACGTCCAGGTGCATCTCCCCGTCGCGGTATATCCCGAACACCGCGCATTCCTCGGGCAGCTTGAAATGGAGGACCACGGTCCCGACGATGTCATGGTCGAGGGTGACGCGGTAGACCGCAGTTCCGATCCCGACCGAGTCGACGAACTCGTAGTCGGTGACGTTCTCCATGATGGCCATGCGGTACATCTTCTCCGCGGTCATCATCTCGGGCGAGATGATCATGTCGACCCCTTCGAATCCCTCGTCGGTGAGCTCGATGCGGAAGTCGGGGTCGTTCACCGATGCGATGGTCTTGATCTTCGGGTCGATCCTCTTGGTCATCATGCAGATGAAGAGGTTGACGGCGTCGTCCTTGAGGGTGGAGACGACGGCTTCCGCCTTGTGCTTCTCTATGGCTTCCTTCAGAACACGGGGGTTCGACCCGTTCTCGTGAAGAACGGATACGTTGAGGCTGCTTTTGACCTTCTCCGCCATAGACGTGTCGCTGTCTATGACTAGGACGTCGTGGACACCGCATATCGTCTCGGCGGAAACGTATCCGACGTTCCCTGCGCCAATAATTATTACCCTCATGTGCGGGGCTGGATGATTGTTGGCGTTATAATAATTATCCATGGATGCATCGTCGTCTTAATTTTATACCTAAGGATTAAGTGCTCATCTAGCATTGAGTGGCTCATGAGCGAAGAAAAGTCCAAGAAGCCGTTCGTCCCGAACAAGTGGAAAGAGGTAAAGGAGGACTTCTGGAAGACCAACCGCGAATCCAAGGTGGATCAGGTCGGAGAGACTGTTAGAGAGATCATCCAGATGGTCCGCGACAAGGGAGACGCCGCCCTCATAGAGCTCACCGAGAAGTTCGACAAGGTCAAGCTCGACAGCGTCGTCGTGTCCCGTGACGACATAGAGGCCGCATACGAGAAGGTCCCCGCCGAGGTGGTCGAGGAGCTCGAGAACGCGGCGTACAACATCCAGCGCTTCCACGAGATGCAGAAGCCCGCCGGACTCTGGCTTAGAGAGGTCGAGCCCGGGATCACCCTCGGGGTGAAGACCACTCCCCTCGAGAGGGTCGGATGCTACGTCCCCGGAGGACGCGCCTCGTACCCCAGCACCGTCCTCATGACCGTCATACCCGCCAAGGTCGCAGGAGTCGACGAGGTCATATTCTGCACCCCCGCTCCCGCCAACCCCATCACCCTGGTCGCGGCCGATATAGCCGGAGCGGACGAGATCTACCTGAGCGGAGGCGCCCAGGCTATAGCCGCCATGGCCCTCGGAACCGAGAGCATCGACCCCGTCCAGAAGATCGTCGGACCCGGTAACGTGTTCGTCACCAGCGCCAAGATGATGCTCAGGGACAAGGTCGAGATCGACTTCCCCGCAGGACCCAGCGAGGTCGCCGTCCTGGCCGACGATTCCGCCGACCCCTACCTCCTCGCTTCGGAGCTCGTGGCTCAGGCGGAGCACGATCCCATGTCCGCCTGCCTCCTGATAACCACCGATCCCGAGATGCCCGCGAAGGCCTGGAAGCACATGGAGAAGATGATCATAGACGCACCCAGGGGAGAGATCATCAGCAAGGCCATGAACAACTCCGGATACATCGTCTGCGAGGACCTGGACCTTGCGATAGAGACGATGAACGAGATCGCCCCCGAGCACCTGTCCATTCAGGTCAGGGACCCTCTGGACACCCTCGGCAAGATCAGGAACGCCGGTTCCATATTCATCGGGCCCTACACGCCTGTCGCGGCCGGAGACTACGCTTCCGGCACCAACCACGTCCTCCCCACCGCAGGGCACGCCGCATCCAGCTCTGGGCTCAACGTCGCCCACTTCATGAAGACGTCCACGGTCCAGTATCTGACCCAGGAGGGGCTGGAGGCCATCGCGCCCACCATCGAGACCCTCTCCACCGCGGAGGGCTTGTTCGCCCACTGCGAATCCGTCAAGATCAGGCGCTACAAGGAGGAATGAGGATGGCCGACGAGGCGGACCTCTACGATGAGAAGTACTACATCAACAGGGAGCTTTCCTGGCTCGAGTTCAACAGGCGCTGCCTTCAGCAGGCGCAGGACCCCACCAATCCCATCCTGGAGCGCGTGAAGTTCATAGCGATCTGCTGCGGCAACATGGACGAGTTCTTCATGATACGCGTGCCCGGGCTCATGTCCACGGTCCCCCTGCTGGGCCCCGACTACCTGGGGATCAACAGGAACGTGCTTCTGGAATCCATCTCGTCGACCGTCCAGGAGCTCGTCTCCGGATACACCGAGTGCTGGAACGAGGTCAAGGAGGAGCTCGAGAAGGCTGGAATAGTGATTAGCAAGGTCGAGGACCTGGTCACCGACCAGAGGGCCTGGGTCGCCTGGTTCTACAGGGAGAGGATCCACCCCCTCCTGACGCCTCTGGCCCTCGACGTCTCCCACCCCTTCCCGTTCATATCCAACAACTCCCTCAACATCGCGGTCAAGCTTTCAGACCAGACCGGGACCCATTACGCCAGGGTGAAGGTGCCCGCAGGGGTCCTGCCCAGGTTCATAGAGGTCCCTTCGAGCAGCGGAACCAAGCTTGTCATGCTGGAGGACATCATCGAGAACCACATCTCCGCCCTGTTCCCCGACAAGGAGATCGAGGGCGCCTACACCTTCAGGGTCACCCGCAACGCCGACGTGAAGGTCACCATCGACGAGGCATGCGACTTCATGACATCCGTCGAGGACGCCATCGAGGACAGGGGCATCGGATTTCCTGTGAGGATGGTCGTCGAGTCCACCATGCCCGACGACACCATGCGCCTGTTCGCGAAGAACCTTAAGCTCAGCGACGTCCAGGTGTACAAGTCTGACTTCGTGATGCTCGTGGACCTCTGGCAGATCGCCGGGATGAACTACCCCAAGCTGAAGAACAAGCCTCTCGAGCCCTACACCCCTCCGGAGCTGTCCGAGGGATGCGACATCTTCGCCGAGATCAAGAAGAAGGACTGGATCCTGTTCCACCCCTACGAGTCCTTCAGCACCATAGTGAGGTTCGTCTCCACTGCAGCCGAAGACCCTAACGTCCAGAGCATCAAGATATGCCTCTACAGGATAGGGAAGGACCCTTCGCTCGTGCGCGCTCTCATAAGGGCGAGGGAGAACGGCAAGACCGTGTCCGTCCTGATGGAGCTTCGCGCCAAGTTCGACGAGTCCAACAACATCCGCTGGGCCAGGGAGCTGGAGAAGATCGGTGTCCACGTGGTGTTCGGGCCGCTGGACCTCAAGGTCCACTCCAAGCTGCTGCAGGTCGTCCGTCTCGAGGGGAGCAAGCTCGTGAGGTACACGCACATGAGCTCCGGCAACTACAACACCTCGACCGCCAAGCAGTACTGCGACATCTCGTTCCTGACCGCCAACCCCGAGATGGGGGAGGACGTGGGGGAGCTGTTCAACGCCCTGACCGGATTCTTCGGCGCCAGGATGTACAAGCACCTGCTGGTGGCTCCTCTCACGCTCAAGTCTTCCCTGATCGCCAAGATCGACAGGGAGATATCCGTCCACAAGGAGAAGGGCGGAGGATACATCGCCATGAAGGCCAACGGACTCATCGATTCCGATATCATCGCCTCGCTGTACCGCGCCTCCATCGCGGGGGTGAAGGTCGACCTGAACATCAGGGGTCTGTGCTGCCTGAGGCCCGGAATTCCCGGAGTTTCGGAGAACATCCGCGTGACCAGCATCGTCGACGCGTTCCTCGAGCACTCCAGGATATACTACTTCGAGAACGGCGGAAAGCCCGAGATGTACATGGGATCCTCCGACATGATGCCCCGCAACCTTCTGGCCAGGGTGGAGGTCCTGTTCCCTGTGCTGGACAAGGGCATGCTCGTGTCCATCAGGGAGAACATCCTGAAGATCCATCTGGCCGACAACGTGAAGGCCAAGGTACTGATGCCCGACGGAAGCTATGTGCCGGTCGAGCGCGGACCCGACGACAAGAAGATGAGATCCCAGCAGTGGTTCGCCAAGCACAGGGGAGTCTGGCATGGTTCCGTCGAGGACCAATGAGACCATCGGTTTCATCGACATCGGAACCAATTCGATACACCTGTCCGTGGTTAGGTACTACGGGACCGTCCCGGGGGACACCGTGTTCCAGGACAAGGAGATGCTCCGCCTGGGACGCGGCCTCTACTCCGAGGGACGCATAGGGAAGGAGACCATCACGAAGGCCGCCATAATCGTGTCCAGGTTCGTTCAGACCTCCCGCGCCTTGGGGGCCACGGAGGTCCTCGCCACCGCCACCTGCGCGGCCAGGGAGGCTCCCGACGGGCCCGACCTGGTGAGGGCGATATCCAAGGACGTCGACGTCCGCGTCATCCCCGGGACGGAGGAGGCCAGGCTGATAGCCCTGGGAGTCTTCGGACCGGATGGCCCCGAGGAGAGGTCCATCGTAATAGACATCGGCGGAGGGAGCACCGAGGTCGTCATAGCCGAGGGCGACGACAACGTCTTCATGGACAGCCTCAGAGTGGGTGCTGTGAGGTTCTCGTACAGCATGGGGATAGACTTCGCCCAGCCGGTCTCGTCGGAAGATTATAGCCAGCTTCTCAGGAAGGTCGACACCAGCTCCTACCATGCCACCGGGATGATACGCGAGCTGGGCTACAGGAAGGCCTACGGGTCGTCCGGGACCATGATCGCTCTGGCAGCCATGTGCGCAGAGCGCAGAGGCGACGGGGACGGCTCCTACATGACCTTGGAGGAGCTCAGATCGCTTATGAGGTACCTCTGCAAGCTGAGCCTCTCCGAGAGGGAGGATGTCCGCGGACTGGCCAAAGCACGCGCGGACATCATCATCGGCGGAGGAGCCATAGCGGACGAGCTGATGTTCCTGTTCGGAATTGACAGGATCGAGATCACGCCCAATGGGCTGAGGGAGGGGATGCAGATAGACATGCTGATGTCCCGCGGCCATACGAGGTTCGACGTCCGTCGCGCCTCCGTCGTCTCCCTGGCCTGCAGGTGCGGCTACGACGCCGACCATGCCTCCGCCGTGGAGAGGTACTCCCTTCTGCTGTTCGACGAGGCCAGGTCCCTCGGAATGCACTCCATGTCGGACGACATGCGCAGCCTGCTCTCGTGCGCGGCCACCCTCCATGACATCGGCGAGGTCGTGAACTACAACGACCACAACATCCTGTCCCAGATGATGATCGAGCACTCCGACATGGTCGGGTTCGACGTCTCCGAGCTGAGGTACATGGGGCTGATGGCCAGGTTCCATCACAAGAAGTTCCCCGGCCCCAATGACCGCGCTCTGAAGGGGATCCCTCCCTGGGACGCCCGCGACATCCGCCAGTGCGCCATGTTCCTGAGGATGGCCGACATCCTGGACAGGCATCGCAACTCGTTCGTCGAGGGTATAACCCTGGAGAAGGCCGACGGCGCCGTGGTGCTGAGGTTCGTGAGCACCGACGACCCTTCGATGGAGGTCTGGCGCATGGATAAGATCAAAGGGGACTTCCAGAGGCTCTTCGGGTCCCGTCTCGAGCTGGCCCCCCAGGTGGTCCGGCCTTCGCAGGATTCGTCCTGACCGCTTTTTCCGCGATTCCGATGCGTTTCGACGTCTAAACGCCGTTTCACCTGTATTCTTGCCGATATCCTTCGAATATTCTCGCAAATCGGGCGAAATCGATGTTTATAGGTCCATGCAGCCATAATATCGGGTATTTGTTACATCTTTCTGTTCTTTTTCGGGCAGGAAGCGCAGGCGCATTTTCCTACTGATTTTGCCGTCGAATGGCCATATTGCGGGTCTTCATCCCAAATTATTTAACTTGGTATGAGGTTAGGCGAAACAAAGCAGGAGACATCCCCTTGCATGGGTTAACGCCCAAATGTCGCCTGCTCTTACCCTTTTTTCATTCGACGAGGCAACGGATGGGCATGGATTCTGACACTGTTTTCGATGCAGCCTTCAAATCCGACGACTCCGTGGTCAAGAACGGCCTCTGCGTCGTGTGCAAAGGCTCTCGCAATCTGTGCGGAAAGTCGCGTTGCCCTCTGATGGCCAAATTCTACTCAGACCAGAGGAGCCTGCCCCAGATCGATTCCAAGGACATCGCCGGCTGCAGCCCTCCGTCGGTGTTCGTGGGCCGCTTCGGCTATCCCAAGGTGGATATAGGTCCGCTGCTCCCGCAGGAGTTCGGGGACACGTCGCTTCTGGACCTTCCGGAGAGATGGGTGGGGCGCAGCCAGTCAGCCATAGTGGACATGCGCTTCAGGCTCGTCCGCGGGAAGCACAGGATCGACGCTACGGACTTCAAGAAGGCCGGAAGGATAGTGGACAACGTCCAGGAGCTGGCGCTCACCGAGAAGCCTGTGGACGTGGAGACGGTCTTCGCCTCGAAGCCCAAGGGGAGGGTGGTGCTGGACGACGCCGTGCAGCCTTTCGGCCCCTCTGGACGCATGGAGACGCTGACCGTGGGCAACGGGAGGTTCGAGAGGAGTCTCGAGAAGAGCTTCTACGACATCGACATGAAGGCTACGGACGCCGTGGTGGCCTCGTACCGTTCAGGCACCCGTGTCACCGAGATCGAGAAGGCGTTCTCCGTCGGAACCATGGGCGTGGACAAGAAGAGGCGCTTCGTCCCGACCAGATGGAGCATCACCGCAGTGGACGACATCATCTCCAAGGAGCTCGTCAGCAAGGTGAAGCATATGGAGACCATCGACAAGTACCGCGTCTACTTCTGGAACCAGCTGGACAACAGGTGGGCGATCGTCATGATGCCCTGCTCCTGGCGGTTCGAGATGATGGAGGCCTGGTACCCCCAGTCCAGTTGGAACATCTCCGATTCGCACATCGATTTCGAGGTGGACAGCGAGGAGTACGACGGCAGGACCACTTACGCCGTCATGGGCGGAAGCTACTACGCAGCCAGGCTCGCCATAGCCGAGAGGCTGGAGAAGGAGCGCCGGTGCGCTGGAGTCATCGTCATGAGGGAGATCCACCCTGGATATAACATCCCTCTCGGCGTGTGGAACATCAGGGAGAACTGCAGGGCGGCCCTCCTGTATGATCCTATAGAATCCGACACCCTGGAAGGCCTCTGGCCCCATATCGACGCTTACATGGACATAAACCACGACGAATGGAAGAAGAGGTCGGTGCTCATCAAGGAGTGGAAGGTGCAACGCCGTCTGGACGAGTATTATTAAAAACTTCGAGCAGTCCTAACAAAACTATTTCACAGATTCTACCGATATGGGGAATATGCACCACGAAGCTAGCAGGGCGGCCTTCTCTTCGAAGATAGGCTTCATCCTTGCCGCTGCAGGATCCGCCGTCGGTCTAGGTAACCTATGGCGCTTCCCCTATCTGGCCGAACAATACGGCGGGGGGATTTTCCTATTCGTATACATCATCCTGGCAGTCGTCTTCGGATTTACGCTACTGGTCACCGAGCTCTCCCTGGGAAGGCGCACCAGGAAATCGTGCATAGAAGCATTCGAAGATCTGTCCCATAAGCACAGGTTCATCGGCTGGATAGCCGCATTGGTCCCTATCATTATCGTTCCTTACTACTGCGTCATCGGCGGATGGGTGGCCAAGTATCTTTTCGAATCGGCTACCGGCGGGCTCGACGAGATCTCGCAGACCGGATTCTTCGGGCAGTTCGTCAGCTGCGAATTCGGAGGCATCCTCGGGGATCCTCTTCTCTGGTTCCTCCTTTTCGCTCTCCTGACCGTGTTCATGGTCTACATCGGAGTCGACAAGGGAATCGAGAAGATGAGCAAGATCCTGATGCCCATACTCTTGGTCCTCATCGTCATAATCACCGTCTATGTGCTCACTCTGCCCGGTTCCATAGACGGAGCGGCGAAGTACCTCATCCCCGATTTCTCGAAGCTCTCCGCGGCAACCATCCTCGGTGCTGTGGGACAGCTGTTCTACTCCGTGTCTCTGGCAATGGGTATCATGATCACCTACGGTTCGTACATGAAGAAGGAGGTCAGCATCGAGAAGTCCGCACGCCAGATAAGCATCATCGACACAGGTGTCGCCATCCTTGCCGGGCTAATGATCGTCCCTGCTGTCTACGCGTTCAGCGATGCCGGCATATCCAGCGGACCCTCCCTCATGTTCGTCACCCTTCCGAAGGTCTTCGACGTCATGCCCGGAGGAAGCATCATAGCTATCCTGTTCTTCGTCCTGGTCCTGTTCGCCGCGCTGACCTCGGCCATCTCCCTGGCAGAGACCGTGGCCTCGGTCTTCATGGACAAGCTCAACACCACCCGCAAGAAGGCCACCGTGCTCACCGCTGTGATCATCATCGGCCTGGGATTCCTCTCCTGCTACGGATACGGTCCGCTCAGCGGATTCGAGCTCGCTGGAATGGCGTTCCTCGACCTGTTCGACTTCCTCAGCAACTCGCTGCTGATGCCGATAGTGGCCATCCTGACATGTCTGTTCGTCGGATACGTCGTGAAGCCCTCCTTCGTCATCGAGGAGGTGGAGACATCCGGCGAGTTCGGGTTCAAGAAGTACTACGGATTCCTGGTCAAGTGGGTCTGCCCCATATTCCTGGCCGCGATCCTTGTCGTCGGACTTCTGTCGTTCTTCGGAGTCTACAGCATCTGACGGGTGAAACATCTTATCCCTCCTGGGGAATCAGGGTGCGATGAGCGCCAATCGCACCCTGCTCGATTTTCTTCCCGACAAAGGGGACTGGGACGGCGACTACATGCTCGTCGAATGCAGGAGGGCACTCTCCCCTTCCAGCGCCGGTCCTTCCGTGCAGTACGCCCTGAACCCTTATGGAGGATGCGAGCACGGCTGCGTCTATTGCTACGCTCCGGGAGTGACACATTCGGATCCCTCGTCGTGGAGGGTGGTGCGGGTGAAGACCAACATCGCCCAGAGGCTGACCAGGGAACTTCCTGCGGTCAGCGGGTCCACGATTGCGGTGGGGACCGTGACGGACCCTTACCAGTACGCCGAGCGTCGCTTCCTTCTCACCCGCTCCTGCCTGGAGGTCATCAAGCCGGAGAGGAACCATGTCGTGATACTGACCAAATCAGATCTGGTCACCAGGGACATCGATGTGTTCCAGAGGCTCTGCCCCCAGGTCCTGGTCACCGTCACCGGACTTGACGACAGGGCGTCGAAGATCCTCGAACCTGGAGCTCCGATGCCGAAAGCCCGCTTGAAGGCCGTGGAGGAGCTATTCTCGGAGGGCGTAGACGTGGCTGTCAACGTCTCGCCGGTAACGTCTTTCCTAGAAGGTTGTGAGGAGGAGCTAGCCGAAACCATCGCCGCAACCGGAGTGAAGAAGGTGGTCATGGATAACCTCGACCTCAGGCATCTGGACGTCGAGGCCATGGAGCGCAGGAGGCTCTTCCCTTCGAAGAAGTCGATGGAAGTGCTGAAGGATCAGTGCGAGCGTCGCGGAATGGTCTGCGGGCCAGTCTTCAGCGCCTGAGCAGCTGTTCAGACGAGCTTATCCTGGGAAGGGATTCGATCTTCCATCCGAAGTACGCCTTCTGGAGGTCCGCGTCCTTTCTGATGCCGCCGTGGTCGGTCAGGCGCGATATCGTGGCCGAGCCGTCTCTCGCGCGTCTGTCGGAGAGGTAGATCTGGTCCCTCCTGACGAGGTTTTTCAGGTCCATCAGGGTGGTGTCGTGCACCGAAGCCACGAGCTGCGAGGAGTTCGGGTTGCGCTCGGACGAGAACTGCTCCACGATCCACCGAAGGACGCGGGGATGGAGGTGCAGGTCCAGGTCGTCGTAAATGACCGTTTCGCCGTCCATGAGCGCTCTGCAGACCGTCGTGAGGACTTTGACGGCCTCCAGGACGCCCTCGGATTCCTTCATGGCGGGGAGCCTGTATCTCGCGTCGTCGACCTCGTGCTCGAACGTAATCCCTTCATCGTCGGAGTATATGTTGGAGATGCCGAAATCGGCTATGCGAAGGGCTCTCAGGACCACGCCCTTGAGCTCTTCGTCCTTCTCCAGCATGGATATGCTCTTGTTCAGTTCGGCATCGGCTGTGCGTATCCTCATGATCTCTTCCAGCGCTTCCGAGCAGGCGCCGTCGTTGGAAGCCGCAGCTGGCAGGAACGCTTCGTCCTTGCCGACTGACGATTCGGCCGTCTTGCGGTTCTTGACGCATCCTTTGCCGTATCTGTAGGTGTCTCCGGAGCGGAGGAACACCATCGATCTGCGTCCGGTGGCGTACTGGTAGAGGGATTCCGACACGACTCCCTCATCTGATATTACTATAGAATAAGAGAAAGGGATGAAGCGTGCGCCTATCGTCACCGATATCTCGGAGGAGCTGTCAGCAGCGCCGAATGCGAAGGGATCGGCGAATCCCGATGCAGAAGATCCTGAGAGGATGGATTTCAGCGATTCCACGCTGTTCAGCATGACAGATTTCCCCGTTCCGTTGGGTCCGTAAAGAAGAACAGACCCAAGAAGCCCCTGCTCGTACGATTTCGATTCGAGGACGTTCTCGGGATGCTCGTCAGGGTTCCCTGCCCTGGTGGATATCGTGGCGGAGTCCTTGAACGGCCCCAGATTCCGTACCGTGATGTCCATGAGCATACGGGGTGAATCGCGTTCGACGATTAATCTGTTGTCTGAAGTCGATGTTCTATCGGAAGTCGTTAGAGGCGTGAAATCGTCGATATTGAGATTATCTTAGCAATACTTTATATAGAAGGAATATTCTATCCGAGTCCCAGTAAGGTGAAAGCCATGTACGGAAATGGAAACCAGCCCGTTATCGTTCTCAAAGAGGGAACCGAGAGGAGCAAAGACAAAGAGGCACAGTTCAACAACATCTCTGCCGCGAAAGCCGTCGCGGATGCTGTCAGGTCCACCCTCGGACCCAAGGGAATGGACAAGATGCTCGTCAACACCATCGGAGACGTCGTCATCACCAACGACGGAGTCACCATCCTGAAGGAGATCGACGTCCAGCACCCCGCCGCCAAGATGGTCGTCGAGGTCGCCAAGACCCAGGACACCGAGTGCGGAGACGGAACCACCTCCTCCGTCATCCTCGCCGGGGAGCTTCTCAAGCAGTCCGAGGAGCTTATCAACGCTAACGTTCACCCCACCGTCATCACCAACGGATACAAGATGGCAGCCGAGAAGGCCGTCGAGATCCTCAACAACATCGCCGTCAACGCTAACGACAACAAGATCCTCTGCCAGGTCGCCAAGACCGCTCTGACCGGAAAATCCGTCGGAGAGGCCCAGAGGGATCTCGCCTGCGTCGTCGTCAAGGCATGCAAGGCAGTCGCCGAGAACGGAAAGATCGACACCAAGAACATCCGCATCCAGAAGAAGGTCGGAGGAGTCATTCCCGACACCCACCTCGTAGAGGGAGTCGTCATCGACAAAGAGAAGGTCCACTCCAGGATGCCTTCCCACGTCGAGAACGCCAAGATCGCTCTGTTCTCCTGCGCCCTCGAGGTCAAGAAGACCGAGTTCGACGCACAGATCCAGATCACCGACCCCGCTTCCATGAGGTCATTCATGGACGAGGAAGAGAACTCCATGAAGCAGATGGTCGCCAAGATCAAAGAGGTCGGAGCGAACGTCGTGTTCTGCCAGAAGGGAGTCGACGAGCTCGTTCAGCACTACCTCGCCAAGAACGGAATCCTCGGATACAGGAGGCTCAAGCAGTCCGACCTCGAGGCTATCGCCAAGGCCACCGGAGCGACCATCGTCGGAAACGTCATGGAGATGACCGCAGCCGACCTCGGAACCGCTGGAGCCGTCGACGAGAAGCTCGTCGGAGAGGACGGAATGGCTTTCATCACCGGATGTAAGAACCCCAAGGCGATCACCATCTTCGCCCGCGGCGGAACCGAGCACGTCCTCGAAGAGGTCGAGAGAGCCCTCAACGACGCCATCCGTGTGGTCGGAGTCGCTATCGAGGACGGAAAGGTCGTCGCTGGCGCCGGCGCCCCCGAGATCGAGCTCGAGCTCGGACTCCTGGACTACGCCTCCTCCGTCGGCGGAAGAGAGCAGCTCGCCATCGAGAAGTTCGCCAAGGCCATGGAGATCATCCCCTGGACCCTCGCCGAGAACGCCGGTATCGACCCCATCGATGCCATCATCAAGCTCAAGAACGCCCACCAGAAGAAGGACAAGACCTCCGCGTACTACGGAATCGACCTCGACGAGGCCGAGGCCGTCGACATGCTCGCCAAGAACGTCGTGGAGCCCCTCAGGGTGAAGGTGCAGGCCATCAACTCCGCCGAGGAAGTCGCCAACATGATCCTCAGGATCGACGACGTCATCGCAGCCAGGAGGAGCACCACGCCTCCCCAGGGCGGAGCACCCGGCGGAATGCCTGGTGGAATGCCTGGCGGAATGCCCGGAATGTGAAGTAAAAACCGAGGGGCACACCCCCTCATTTTTCTTGTTTTTTTTGTTGAAATTTAAAATAGTTTCAAGACGAGGTCTCGTCCAGATGGTAGATCTTCCTGACGTCGGTCTCCATCCCGGGATGTCCGAGCAGGACGACGCGGCTGTCGGCCCTCTCCTTGATTATCTCCATCCCTATGTGCTGGCCCAGATTGGCGGAGAACTCCTTTATCTCGTCGAAGGAAGGCATGCAGGCCATCGAGAGCCTGTTCCTGGACCCACCGACGAAGACGTATCCCTTGGGCTCCACGAGAGTAGGGTCGGCGATGCGGTCCAGACGGCCGTAGTCCTCCTCCCATCCCATGTTGATGCCTTTGACCAGGGTGTGCCTGATCACGGTGCGGGTGTCGAGAGAGGGGAGCAGCTCCAGGGTCTGCATCAGCTTCTCCCATCCGTCGCTTATCTTGGGCCTGCAGACGCTCTTGTAGATCTCCTTGTTGGGAGCCGCGACCGTGACGTATAGCTGCATGGGGAGCACGTCCAGGGCCGCCAGGCGTTCGGGATAGGTTCCGTTAGTGACGATGAACGTGCTCATGTGGCGCCTGTGGCATTCCTCGAGGAACTCCGACATGTAAGGGTAGGTGATGGGCTCTCCGGCGAGGGAGATGGCCACCTGGTTGGGGTTGCGGGCCTCCTCGAACATCTTCGGGTCGCATCTCGGGTCTCCCTTGAATCCCCATATGAGGCTTCTCTGATGCTCTATGAGCGCGTCGAGCATCTCTTTGGGCTCCGCCCAGTCCTTCACTTCGAAGTCGTGCTCCTGGATCCTCCAGCAGAACGTGCACATGTGGCTGCATTCGTTGATCGCAGGGGTCATCTGGAGGCAGCGGTGGCTGCTTATCCCATAGAAGTCCTGCTTGTAGCAGTGCCTCTCGTGGATCATGCTCTCTTTCATCCAATGGCAGAGCTTCACAGCGGAATGGTCCTTGTACAGGCGGTACTGCTGCTTGATCAGGAGGTCTTTGTATGCCTGGTCCATCAAATCACCTCAGAAATCGAAGAGCGACCTCTGTCCAGAGGGTTTGGGCTGCTCCTCCTTGGGTTTCTTGGATTTATCCTCCGATGCCTTCTCTTCGGAAGATGCAGAAGCTTTCTTACGAGTCTTCTTCTCGGGCTTCGGGGCCTCCTCCTTCTGAACGACGGGTTCTGGTGCTTTCTCGACAGGCTTCTCTTCCTTCTCCACGGCCCTCTCAAGGGCTTTCTCGAGCAGGTCGGGTGTAGGTCTCGGCTGAGCCGGCTTCGAGGCTATAGCGGCCTTCCTGTGGGTTTCCGCGCGTTCCTCCACCTCTTTGTAGAGCTTCTTCATGGCGGCCGAGTCGGCCTTGATGTCGATCATGAACGCCATCTCCGCAGGCTCCAGGTCAAGCATCTCGATCAGAGGCACCCTGAAGCTCGGGTCGTTGGCTGCTATGCTCCTGAGGTACGGGAGCACGTCCATCGAGGCGCGTTTTGTCGACGTGTGGCAGGCCACGGCAATCTTGTAGACCACCGCCTTCTTCAGCGCGCGCATGGATTTGGATTTGGACATCCTGGACAGGTACATCGGGAAGCGTATCCTGTCCCTGCTGAAGCGGTCGGTCATGCGGGCGTTGGCCACTCCCATGGTCATCATGTCGCCCGCATAGGACCAGAATCCGAAGTACTGGCGCCTTATGACTCTCGACAGGTAGATGTCGGCGCGGCAGAGGGCCTCGTATCCGCGTATAAGGTCTCCACGGTCGAGGTACTCGTAGGGCATGTTCTCGTCCACCCACAGCTCCACCTCTTTCGGCTCGACGTCCACGTCGAACATGATCCTTCTGGCTTCGGACGGGTCCGTCTTTCTGAATATGGCAGTCATAAGGTCGTACATGTCCTTGCGGGAATCGCGCTGGGACAGTCCCTGGGCCATCTCGAGCGTCACGACATCCATTCCCTGGGCCAGGGACTGCAAGTTCCTCACGGCCGCTCTCATGTCCCCGGCGGCGTTTGTCGCGATGATCTCCATGGCTTCCGGCTCGACTTCGACTCCTTCCGCCTCCGCTATCTTGTAGAGTGCCTTGGACATGGTCGACGCCGTGGTCCTCTTGAACGTGATCTGAAGGGTGAGGTCCTTGACAGCCGCGCTCTTCCTCTTGAGCTCGTAGAAATCATTGACTATCAGTATTACCGGCTGCAGAGTGGTCTTGATCAGGTTGTTTATAGCTGGGATGGCTCCTTTGTCGGCGTTGCCGAAGAAGTTGTCGGCCTCGTCCAGGATGATGAGCTTCCTCTTGCCCTGTGAGACGGACATGTAGCTGCCGTCGTCGCCGAAGGTGTTGAATCTGGAACCGCGGAGGGCTATCTGCTCTATCTCCTTGCTGTTGCGCTGGTCGGACGCGTTCATCTCGACGACGTCCCATCCCATCTCGTTGGCCAATGCCAGGGCGGACGTGGTCTTCCCTATCCCGGGCGATCCCATGAGGACCATCGCGCGGTACTGGGGGATGCCTTTCTCCCACTGCTTGGCCCAGCTTCTCATCGTGTTCACTGCGGTAGGGTTGCCGAGGACCTGGTCCAGGGTGCGCGGACGGTACTTCTCTGTCCAGTCACTCATTTCCGAAGCTCCTGAATAGTATCAGTCTGGCTATGTCCAAAGCCTGGTAGATGAACAGCCCTATGCTGAGAAGCATCAGAAGCAGGGTGTTGCCTGTGGATGTGCGCATGTACCAGTAGAGGGCGCTCATCGCGAGGAACATGCCTCCTCTGATCCATTCTTTGAGGTACAGGTGTCCGAGGCCGTATATCGAGAAGAATCCCGGTACCAGAGCCAGAATGAGAGCCACTGTGCCGTTGGTGTCGACCTTGAGAGGAGAAGCCGAGTTCAGAGGGGACCCGCAGTGCCTGCAGAACATCTCCCCTTCGTGCACCTCGGCTCCGCAGTTGGGACAGGCTCCTGCCTGGAACCCGTTGTTGAATTGAACGGTGGCTTTGGACTTCTTGCATCCGCATCTGTAGCAGAAGTCGGCGTCGTCGTCTATTAGGGAACCGCATTCTGGGCATATGAACGTCATCAGGGGCCTCCGACCATGTTCATCGTGTACACACCCAGATGGCGCTCGACCTTAATATGTTCTCCATAGAGCTCCGAGATCTATCTGTCGGTTAGAAGATCTTCCTTCCTGCCGTCGCAGAACAGCATCCCGTCGCGGATCATGATTATGCGCTCCATGGACTCGGGGATGTCGGTGAGATCGTGGGTGATCATCACTATGCTGACACCCCTCTCCATGAGTATGTCGAACATGGCGCGGAACTTGGACTTCATCACGATGTCCAGGCCGGTCATGGGCTCGTCCAGAACGAGGAGGTCGGGTCCCGTGACCATGGCTCTTGCGATGAGTACGCGCCTCATCTCTCCGAGGGACAGGTTCTCGATAGGCCTGTCGAGTATGTCCTCGACGCCCATCATCATGGCGGAATCGCGGACGGCTACGGCCATCCTCTCTGTGACGTCCTGGTCCCTGAATACGTCCAGGCTGTTGAAGAAGCCGGAGCAGACAACTTCGAAGGCTGTGGTGTCTGGACGGAATCTGCTCTGGAGATCCATCGAAACGACGCCCATCTTACTGCGGATGTCGAAGATATTCCATCTGTCCATCCCGAATATGCGCATTTTGGCAGGGTTCTCTTCGTCGTAGTAGGGATAGATGTCCCCGCGAAGCAGTTTGATAAGGGTAGTTTTTCCGGACCCGTTGGGCCCGATGACGGCCACGTTCTCGCCTTTGCCGATACTCATCGTTATCGTTCTGAGGATGTACTTCCCATCTCTCTTCACGGAAACGTTCTCGAGTTCCAGCGCTGATGCCATACTCAAGCGATTGTAATCGCGTACTTAGATTGTTCCTTCGAAGTCGTTTGTTCAACGGAAACACGATCAGGCTTTCAGTATCTGATCGATGTCGTCGAGGAGTTTAGCGACCTTGTCTCCTTTTTCGGTCAGCCTCAGAAGGGTTGAGCGTGAGTAACCGTCGGTTTTCTGCTCGAGGAGTCCAGCAGCTTCAAGGCGGTCGATTTTCTCAGGCATACGAGGATTGAAAGAGACGTTGTTGTACAGGTCGATCTTTCTGGTGAGCCCCTCATGTTTAAGGTATAGTAGTATCGAGATGAGGTGCTTTTCTTCCAGAATGGAAGCATGGCCTGTTTCATTGTCTGTGCTCATTTTTATCACTGTATCATGCGCAATCGTCCTAAGGAGGTTAATTACGCAACTATGTACATGATATATGGTTGTTTTATAAAAAACAAGGAGTCGGTTACTTAGAAAAATAGTGGAATTGATGAAAAAAACGGGGGGCGTTTTGCCCCCTTTGTTGTTCAGGAAACTGTTTTCGAGCCCTTCTTCGCGAGCAGCACGACGACCATCGTGATGATCGAGATAGGGAGCGCGATTATCAGCGGGTCCACGTACGCGATCAGGCTGTCGGGCATGAGCACGGCCTGTCCGGTGATCATCTTGCAGATGGGCAGGAATATGCTGAGGCCGCTGTTGATGAACAGTGCCAGGAAGATGTAAACGACTGTTCCGACGGAGATGCTCGCAAGAGCAGCATCCCTGCTCGGGTTCTTCGAGTACAGGGCGTGGAAGTAGGCAGGAAGCAGCGCGGCGGCCGTCATTCCCATGAACAGGGATGTGGCCTTTGCGATGATGTCCTTGGGCATCACGTAGCAGTAGATGACCACGATCACCATCATGACCACGATCACGATACGGCTGACACGGACGGAGGAGTCGTGGGTCTCCTTCTCTCCCCTTCTGGTCTTGAGGATCTCGTAGAGGTCGTATCCTCCCGCGGCACCAATGGTGTGCATCAGGGCGCTGATGGTGGAGATCGAAGCGCAGATCAGGGACAGCAGGAACAGCGAGACGAATACGTCTCCGAAGGTGACACCGGAGAACACCTCGAGGATGTACTGCGGGACGATGAAGTCTGTTCCGAGACCGAGGCTGGTGATGTACTGGAACGAGGTCATTCCGTACTGGTCGTCGAAGTATCCGTTGCTGAGGGATCCTACGGTGTAAGCGGATCCGACGATCACGAGCATGAAGATCGAACCGATGATGAGGGACTTGTCCAGATCCTTGTCGCTTTTGGCTGACATGAACCTGACGACGAGCTGAGGCTGGGTCAGTGCTCCGATTCCGACCCCCATCAGGAACGAGGTCACGACTGTGAGCCATTCTTTGGTTCCGAACTCCGGCGACGATGTCCATCCGCGGAATCCGTCCAATACTCCCAATCCGGTCTCGCCCATCTTGGCGTTCCAGAGATCGGTCAGCTGGGCGCTTCCCGCTTCGAATCCGCCGAAGTACATCATCGTGACGATGAAGATCGCCAGCATTCCGACGAACATGATGGCCGCCTGGAAGGCGTCGTTGTACATGACAGCGATAATTCCGCCGTATACGACGTATATGGCGACGATCAGCGAGAGAAGCAGGAGGATGTAGTTGTAATAATCAGTGAGACCGGTGATGACGGCCAGGGAGTTGACTCCTCCCTTGAGGACCGCGGCTGTGTAGATGGGCATCATTATGAAGATGATGATTGCCGTGAATGCGCGGATACCCTTGGAGTGGTAGACCTTTCCGAGGAAATCCGCGAAGGTGGAAGCCCCGAGCTTCCTTCCGATGCGTCTGGTCCTCCTTCCGAACACGATGAATGCGACGATAAGTCCGACTGCCAGATTGAGGAAGCACAGCCAGAGCATGGTCATACCGTGGACCGCGGCCTGTCCGCCGAATCCGATGACCGCAGAGGCGCTGAGGAAGGTCGCTCCGTAGGACAGCGCGATGATCAGCGGACTGGTTTTCCCGCGTCCGAGCAGGAATTCGTTCTTGTCGTTCTTTGTGTTCTTGTACCCATACCATCCGAGAAGTATCGTTATTATGACGAATATAACCGTCATCGCTCCGAAGAGGGCCAGGTTGACGCCTTCAACTGCCATCTTCTTCATCCTCCTCGTCGCTGGATCTGCCTTTCACGAAGCCGTAGACGCAGCAGAAGACGACGCATGCGATACAGCCTACGTAGGCCATCCAAATCCATGGGTCAGGTATTCCGAATAGAGTCATCTGATTCACCGTGTACCGTGCTAACAATTAACACGCTACCCGATTATGGAAGATTTCTTATTAATAGATTTGCGGTAAGAAGACTGATTTTCACCCTGGAAACGCCATCCAACGGAGGTTCAGTGCTTCGTAGTCATTTCCAGCTCTATGTTGAAGAATGCGCCGGAGATGGAACTCGGGACTTCCGTGCTCTTCTCCACGGTCACGGATTCCCCGTTCTCTAAGACGAACGTCATCCTGGCATCCTCGACCCAAGGATACTCGTGTACGGGCAGGCCCTCCCATGCGAGTATCCCGCATGATTCGATTTTCCTCCTTATGACGGCCATGGTGTCCGCATCTATCGGCTTCTCGCTCTCGAATATCCCTGTGTTCTCGTACTTCGAGCGCTTCCTGTTGGTCCCTGTGCCATCCGGATTGAACGAGAGCCTGGCTTCGGTGAAGCCCTTGTCCTTGCGGTCTTCGTAGAAGACGATCTCCTTCAGCTCGGACACGTCGGGCAGCGGGACCCTCTTGCCCTGCATCGCTTCCCTGAAGAGCTTGGCAATCTTCTGTCCGGCATCGAAGGCGATGATGGGGAACTGGTTGTTGGAGAAGCTTATGGTCTCTCCGCTCGCGTACTTTATGAGAGCGTTCCCGCCGAAGTTCTCCGGGAGGCCATGGGTGGTGGAATGGACCCCGTTATTTCTGCACAGGTCGCATTCCTTCACCAGCTCGACCAGGTCCGGGAATATGTCCTTCTCAAGCAGAGCCCAGGACCTTTCATTGGGGCTCCAGTTGTCCTTGCGCGTCTCGAGGACGACGAAGGAGCCCTTCTTCGAAGGTGCGGCGTAAGCGGAGATGTATCTGATGATCTCGCCCTCGATGTTCTCAGGCAGGGCCAGCATGCTGAACGAGCAGGTGACGTCGAAGAGGACCATCTCATCGGACTCGATGGTCTTCGGAGCCTTCTTGTCGCGGTATGCGTCGGTTCCCCCGCACATGTTCGGGCTCGTCTCGCTGATGATCTCGATGTCTCTATCGCCTTTCATGCCATCTCCTCCGAACAGTTTCCGTATCTCTCCATCTTCTGTCGTTCCACCAAATATTTTGTGAAAGACAGAATCCGCATCTCAAAATGTACTGTTGCTGTATTAAAGATATGCGACAGGCAGTCGAGTAACTCCATTTTAATAACCTGGGAAACGACTGCGATAGGCTTTGTACGGCTTATCCGAGTGATGTTCAGGATGTTCCAGAGGTCGAAAGATATGCAATGTGAATGTCGCATGGAAGGAAACGATAACGACATGGAGGCCGAGCTATGGGCGAAAGAGGGGTCATAACCACTCGGAAGGACATCGACGAGAACGGCATAGGAGTGTATCTCCACTGGCTCGGGGCCCCCGAGGACGTCTATCCGTTGCTAGAATACTGTAGGATAAGGGGGTTCCGGTGTCCAGAGGACGACAGCTTCGGATACGCCGGGCTCATCCAGGTGGCGGCCAACGCATCCGACGGGGATGGCCTCTCCGTGGACGTAAACAGGCTGGACCACCTGGACACGAACAACTGGAACAACGGGACGTACGTTATCGAAGGGTGGAAGGTGGTTGAAAGGCTCTATTGCTCTGACGAAGAACCCGAAATAGACGATTTCTTCGAGAATTTGCGCGACTTCGACAGGGCGCAGCCTTACGACCAGAAGATAGGGGATGTGATGCTGAAGGCCCTCTGGGAGCGCGATCTAACGATTCCCGAGGTTGCCAGCAGCTTCTACACAATAACCGGCTGCAACGAATTCTAGAGAAGAAACGTGGAAGGGTTCCATGAGGGCTCCTTGTACGCGGTCGAGACTAGGGGCCTGCCGATGATGAGGGTCGTGAGGCTCGAGGATGACAGCATGACCGTCAGCATCGACGGGAAGGAGGTGGAGGCGATCAGGTTCTTCTGGAAGGACGGCACCGAATCCGCATATGCGAATCTGGAGGACGGCTCAGCCCTAGTCTCGTACTCGACGAAGATGGTCCAAGAACCTTCGATTGACAGTGATAAGTTGGATAAATAAGCAGATTGATACCAGGAACGATAGCTATGGCAAAGGCATTGGTAGCTTATTTCTCTGCTAGCGGAGTGACCGCCGGATTGGCTAAAAAACTGGCTTCGTCCATCGGAGCAGACATCTTCGAGATCGTCCCTTTGAAGAGATACAATGCTGCGGACCTTGATTACAGGGATGCGTCGAGCAGGAGCTCCATTGAGATGAACGACAGGACCTGCAGGCCCGAGATCTCCACCAAGACCGACATCTCGCCTTACGACGTCATCTTCCTCGGATTCCCCATCTGGTGGTTCAGGGAGCCGTCGATCATCGACACCTTCGTGGAGTCCTATGATTTCACCGGAAAGACCATCGTACCCTTTGCCACGTCCGGAGGAACCGATATCGGCTCTTCCAGAAAGAACATCGGCGAGCTCGTCAAAGGAGCCAAAGTGGAGGAAGGAAAGCGTTTCTCCGCCGAGATTCCCGAGAACAAGCTGAAGGAGTGGGCATCCTCCTGGATCTGAGCTCAGAGCTTCTTCGGAATATCCATCCCGTACATCTCGAGCGTGTTCAGCCCGAGAATGCGGGATTTCTCCTTGTCCGTGAGGTCGAGGGAAAGGATGCGACGGGCGTCGCTGGCAGGGTTGCCGTAAGGGTAGTCCGAGCCGAAGGCGATCCTGTCGCATCCGACCTTTCTGAAAGCCTCCACGACGTTGGCGTCGTCCTCCCAGAAGTCGTCGTGGATGCGGTGGATGCAATGCTCTCCGCTGAAGGCTATCGAAGTGTCGATCATTATGTTGCTGTAAGAGGAGGCCATATGGAACACGGTCTCCGGAATTCCCGCTACGAGATGGGTGAGCACGAACCTGACGTCCTTGTGGGACCTCACGGCGTTCTCGATGTGCTCCTCGTCGGCGAAATCGTTCAGGTGGACCCTGGACACCTCTCCGCAATGGAGAGTGACGGGAAGGTTCCTCGACGCGCAGACGCTGTAGATCTCGTCCAGACCAGGGTCGCAGGGGTCGTACTCCTGGATGCCGTTGTGCATCTTCACCCCTTTCGCTCCCTGGTCCACGAGGTCCTCCAGGGCCTCAGCGGTCATCCCCGGATAGACGGAAACCAGCGGGATGAGGCGGTCGTTCGCTCTCGAATTCCCGAGGTTCCATGCGTTTATCCTGTCCACGGCCTTGTTCGGGCCGAAGTTGGCCAGAACCGTCATGTCGATGCCGCCCGCGGCCATCCTCTCCAGCAGGTCCTCAACCGTGCCTTTCCCCATCGAGCTTGTCGGCTCCATCCTGTGGAGCTCTGTGAACGAGGAGGTGATCTTGGGCGCGAGGTCGTGCATGTAGGTGTGCGCATGGCCGTCGACTATGACGAAGCCGTCTTTCATGCCCGCCCCATGTTCCTTTTCCTATATCTTTGAGTGCCCTTTTTCTCGGGAACCAGGTTCATCGCGATTATCGCGGAGATCATCAGCACCAGGAAGAATCCGCCGAGCGAGGTCATGCTGTCTCCGAACAAGAAGGATCCGACCGCTGCGGATCCGATGGCCCCTATCCCCACCCAGACCGCGTAGCAGATTCCCATCGGAAGCTCGGTTTTTAATCCGATGTTCAGGAACCAGACGCTGACGACCAGGAGGATCATGGTCGATATCGTATAGAGCGAATCCGTCAGGCCGTCTGACATTTTCATGGTCGAGGACCAGGAGGTCTCCACGAACCCTCCGATGATCACGTACATCCATGCGCGGTTCACAGGACCACCTCGTGCGAGAGCTCCATACCTACGACTCCGACAAGGATCAGGATCGCGAGGAACGTCCTGATCCTTCCGGGATTCTCCTTGTATAGGATGACGCCGAGGATGAGCGTGGCTATCATCCCGATGCCGGTCCAGATGGCGTAGGACACTCCCACAGCCATGTCCTTCATCCCGAGCGCCAGGAACGCAGGGCTCACGAACATGAATATGGCCGCGAACGCTCCCCATAACAGAGAACGGGTGTCGTCGTACTTCTTCAGGCCGATCACCCAGACGGGTTCGAGGAGACCTCCGATGACGATCTACACCAGAGGCATCATGCGGATCCCGTCCTTTTTCTGTCGTTCTCTTCAAAGAAACGATATGATATCTTCAGTTTTTCACGTCCCGCCGGCCGTTCGTACGGTCGGGTGACGCTATTCATATAGAATTCCAATCAATATGTTTTCTAACCGCTGTATACACTTCACAGCACCGTTTCCACTGGAATCCGTCCTCTTTCCGAGCAATATCATGATAACCGAGCACCATCATGACGTCTGGATGCGCTACAAGGTCCTGATGTTCGAGAGGAAGCACATGATAGGGATTCTCCTGTTCGTCCATGACAAGGGCGGATGCACCCGCATGGAGCTGTACAACGGCGTCGCCAACAACGACCGCATGCCCGACAAGCTGGCTCTCCTCGAGGAGCAGGGCCTCATAGTCCAGAAGGAGGTCCCCATCTCGCATGCAATGCGCATAGACATGACCGAGAAGGGGGAGAGGTTCGTGGCCCTTCTGAAGGAAGCGGATTCTCTCTTATCCTGAGCTTCCGACAGGCTTCATGTAGCCGTACCTTCCGCTGTACCTCAGTATGAAGTAGACGACAACGAAAGAGGATATCAGCTCCGTGAGCGGGACCGCGAGCCAGACCGAATCGATCCCGAACATAGCCGGCAGCGCTATTATCAGAGGCGCTAGCAGGACAAGGGACCTGAACAGGGATATCAGGGCGGAAACAGGGCCGTTGGACAGGGACGTGAACAGGGACGAGCCATACACGTTTAGGCCCATCAGAAGGAATCCGAACGAGAATATCCTCGCTCCGTAGACCGTGATGTCCATGACGCTGTCGGAACTCTCCGCGAAGAATCCGGTTATCTGCTTGCAGAACAGCTCCATTATCACGAATGCCGCAATCGAAAGCACAGCCACGAATTTCAGGGAGAACCTGAAAACCCTGTTCATGCCCTCCTTGTCGCCGCTTCCGTGGTCGTAGGACATCACCGGAGCGACTCCGTTGGAATATCCGATTATCGCAGCCAGCGCCAGGAACTGGACGTAGGACAGGATGGTGATGGCTGATACGCCGTCGGGTCCGAGATAATTCATCATCACCTGGTTGTAGCAAAGGATTGTGATGCCTCCCGAGAGCTCGCCAGCCATCTCGGAGATGCCGTTCGTGCAGGTCGAGACGATGGCGTTCATGTCCTTGGAGGGCCTTGTGATGCGCAGCTCCCTGTCCCTGTTGAGGAAGAACACGATCCCGACGATGGATGGAACCAGCGAGCCAGTTCCGCTGGCTATCGCTGCTCCCGTCAGACCCATGTCGAATACGACTATCAGCAGGTAATCGAGGAATATGTTGGTCAGTCCTCCTGCTACGGATGCAAAAAGCGACATCCCTGGCCTTCCTGCAACTATCAGAAACTGCGTCATCACGAACTGGATGACCAGGAACAGCACGAAAGGAAGGAAACCGTAGGCGTATTCCAGAGCGCTGGATTCCAGGACCTCTCCTGCTCCCAGTAGCTCCACAAGGGGGTCTGCGAAGACGAATCCGACGACCGTGAAGATCAAGGAGATCATCGAAACCACGAGGAGTATGAGGCTGAACGACCTCCTCGCCTTCTCGGGCTCCCCTTTTCCTAGGAGATTGGCCACGTAGGCGCTCCCTCCGGTGGAGAACATGAATCCTATTCCGCTCAGGAGGGACATCACGGGCATCAGGATGTTGATCGATGCCAGGGCGTCCGTTCCTACGAAATTGGATATGAAAGCGCCGTCCACGATGCTGTACGAGGAGATGAAGAGCATCGTGGCGATGGATGGAAGGGTGAACCTCAGTATCCTGGGCCCGTCGCGAATTCTTCCAAGGTTCTCCTCCTCGCTGATTTCAATCCCTCCTGTTTCTCCACATCTAGCGTATATATAATGGCTTATGAGAAATCAATCATCTCTGAATCTTTATTACCATGGAGGGGGTTGCTAGCTCATGGCAGGAAAAGGCGGCAGACACGTGTACGAAGTGCTTGGGATGTCCCGCGTCGTGATAGTTGACGGCGAGGTCGTCGAGGTCAGCGAGCCCGAGATCAAATATTGTCCCTTGTTCAAGAAGCTCTGCGGCATGGAGTCGATATCCAAGGAGAAGATACGCGAGAACATCGAGTTCAGGATCAAGGATTTCGGATTCTGCACCGAGAACAGGGTCGTCCGCGCCAAGGACTACGTCACATTCGGGGTCTCCGAGATACTGAGCACCGCTCTGGTTAACGGGGAGATCGATGCGGCTGTGATAGCGGCAGACGGTTGCGGGACCGCGGTCATCACCGAGCCCGCTCTGCTCCAGGGACTCTGCGGAAGGATATCAGGCCTCGTGGAGACGTCTCCCCTGCAGGTTGTCCTGGATGCGGTAGGAAGGGACAACGTCCTAGATCCAGAGACCGTGCCTCTGGACATGGTCAAGGGCGCCGAGCTCGCGGATTCCAAGGGATACCAGAAGTTCTCGGTGACCGTCGCGAAGCCAGAGGATGCTGCGGCTCTCAGGCAGAAGTACGGCGACCGCGTGATCATCGTGGGCGTCCACACCAGCCACGTCACACATGACGGGGCCAGGAAGATGTTCGACAACTGCGACATGATAACCGCATGCGCTTCCGGGCCTATGAGGAGGGAAGCGGAGCTCAGGCAGGATGTCCTGGTAGCAGGGAACAAGGTCCAGATCTACGGCGTAACGAAGACCGGGAAGAACCTGGTCCTGGACAAGCTGACGTCGATAGGAAGAAAGCCGTATGATGGAGAGGCCAAGGACGAGCCCCGGCCCCTCATAAGCGGGTGAAATCGTTTATTTCTTGACTCCGCACGGGTAGTCGCAGGGCGATCCCGCCGCGGAGTCCTTCATAACCGAAGCGTAGAGCCTGTAGCCTCCTGCGAGGTGGCAGCACTCGTATCCCTTCTGCTCGAGGATCCTGGCCGCGATGTAGCTCCTCAGCGCGCTGTGGCAGATCAGGACGATCTTCTTGTCCTTGGGAATCTCGCCGATCCTCTTGCGGAGGTCGTCAACTGGGATGTTCACCGAGCCCTTTATGTTGCCCAGGTCGAACTCCACAGGCTTTCTGACGTCGACGAGGAAGCAGTCGTCGTTCTTGGCGAGGTCGTCGATCTCGTCCCAGAAGCACTGCTTCACCCTTCCGTCGAGGACGTTGCACGCGACGAATCCCGCATAGTTGACGGGGTCCTTCGCGGAGGAGAACGGCGGTGCGTAGGTCAGATCGAGCTCCTCGAGGTCGCGGACGGTCATGTGTCCATGGATTGCGGTAGCGATCACGTCCACGCGCTTCTCCACCCCCTCGTAGCCGACTATCTGTGCCCCCAGAACCCTTCCAGTCTCCGGATCGAACAGGGTCTTGACGGACATGTTCCTGCCTCCGGGGTAGTAGGTGGCATGGGTCGCGGAATAGGTGTAGACCTTGTCGTAGGGGATACCGAGGTCCTTCGCTTGCTTCTCGTTGATCCCGGTGGCTGCGACGGTCATATCGAACACTTTGATGACGGAGGATCCGAGAGACCCGTCGAACTTCGACTTGATCCCGGCGATGTTATCTGCCGCTATCCGTCCCTGCTTGTTGGCAGGTCCGGCCAGAGCGATGTTCGCTGGCTTCCCGGTGACGAAGTTCTTCACCTGGACGGCGTCTCCCACGGCGTAGATGTCGGGGTCCGAGGTCCTCATGTGCTCGTCGACGACGATGGATCCCTTGACTCCGAGCTCCAGCTCCGCATCCTTTGCGAGGGCGGTGTCGGGACTAACCCCGAGAGCCACGATGACGAGGTCTGCTTCCAGCCTGGTTCCGCTCTTCAGGACAACGGTAAGGCCGTCTCCGGACTCCACGGATTCGAGGGCGTCGGAAAGGTGCAGGTCAACGCCGTGCGCACGGAGGTTGAGGTGCACGTCCGCGGCCATCTCGCGGTCTATCGGGGGAAGCACCTGGTTCGGGCGCTGGACGATCGATACCTTGACTCCCATGTCGACGAGGTTCTCCGCCACTTCCAGCCCGATGTATCCCGCTCCGCAGACGACGGCCTTCTTGGGCTTCTTCTCGACGACGAAATCCCTCATCGCGAAGGCGTCCTCGACCGTCCTGAGGCTGAGGACGCGGGGGTCGTCCAGCCCGGGAAGGCTAGGGCGCATGGCTTTCGCGCCGGGAGCGAGGATGAGCTTGTCGTATTTCTCTAGGTATTCCTCGCCGTCCGGCCCTTTGACGGTCACGGTCTTGTTCTTGCGGTCGATCTTAACGGCTTCGCTCTTCACCCTCGCATCGACGTTGAACCTCGCGGCGAAGGACAACGGGGTCTGGAGGGTGAGCTTATTCTTCTCCTCGATGACGCCTCCGACGTAATAGGGAAGTCCGCAGTTGGCGTAGGACACGAATCCGGTGCGTTCCAGCATGACGATCTCAGCGTTCTCGTCGAGCCTTCTGAGCCTTGCAGCGGCGGAAGCTCCTCCGGCCACTCCGCCTATGATCACTACTTTCATGAGGACTGTAAGGATATAACGGGGTTAATATCATGTCGAAAGGCAGTCTTCACGATTCTTCTTACGTTTCGGTTCGCTTCTCAACATATTCGACATCTGGCATCTTGTGATATATACCCCTGTCTTCATTCATGGTGCATATGGATTCCACTTGGTATTACGTCGGCGTCGCGGTCGTCGCGGTCGTGATGTGCATAGGCCTTTACGGTTTGTACCTGAGAAACAGGGCGGGCCGGAATCGCCGTCGATGAAACCTCCTACGAAAAGCAATAATTAAGGGATTAGCTTATTCCAGTTTATGGAAGAGATGGGAAGAACGTACCTTATCGTCAGCTACGGCACTACGTCCGAGGCTGTCGAGAAAGCTATATTGGAGAGGCATCCGAACTGCAGCGTCTGCAGGGCTTTCACCAGCCGCATCGAGGCCAAGAAAGCCAAAGTAGACCACATTTCCACCGTGTTCTCCAGGCTCGCCGACGAAGGCGTGACCGAGATAACCGTCCAGACGCTCGATGTCATCAACGGCTCCGAGTACGAGATCGTGAAGGACGAGGTCATGAAGAATCTCGATCTGTTCGACGACGTCCGTCTCGGGACTCCCCTTCTGACGTCCGAGAGGGACTACCGCTCCGTCTGCTCCGCGATCGTCAAGGACATCGTCCCTGAGGTCAACGAGTATGTCGGAGAGGGCACAGTCATCGTCCTCGCCGGACGCGGATCCGACCATTTCGCCAATTCGTCCTACTGCCAGATGCAGGAGATGCTGAACCTGTCCAACGAGGACGAGTTCGCTGTCACCACCGTGGAGGGATTCCCTTCCTTCGCAGACACCTGCAAGAGGCTCCACCGCATGGGTGCGACAGAGGTCTCCGTAGTGCCGTTTATCGTAGACCTAGGGGAGGAGGATTCGGAGGAGATCGCCGGAAAGGAGGAGGTCTCGCTCAGGATGACCCTCAAATCGGAAGGATTCAAGGTCAAATGCATAATGAAGGACCTCGGAAGCCGCCCCACGTTCCAGAGGCTCTTTTCCGACCATGCCGATGCGGCGGCCGTCCTCAAGAGGGGCCAATGAAGTTCAAGAACGAGCAGGGTGTGCCGAGGCCGTTCGAAGTATGGAACGCGAGGCTGTATTTCGACAACATGTCCGGGGCCAAGAATCGCCCTGTCATCGTTCTTGAGAAGAGGGACGACGAGTTCACCGTTCTGATGGTCACCACCAGCACCAGGGAGCCTGAGAACCATGTCAGTCTCCATGACCCTTACGAGGTGATGCTGGACATGTCCTCGTCGGTCCGCATCGACAGGCTCTTCCGGATTCCTGAGGACAAGTTCAACTACAAGCTCGGAGACCTTGTCGAGGATGACGTCTCTATGATCTCCGGGATTTTCGCAGAGCATAAGCTCACCAAAGCCTACAAACGCAAGGCCTACTGATTTTTTGACACAGCTGCTGTCCGACCTTGTTTTAATCACTATATTCCACAATCAATCGTTGTGGCCTTGATTATATCACTATAGTGATAATTAGGAAACACATGCTCGACGTTCTGCATAGAATACTATAGTGATATCTTGTAATATCGATAAGAGGGGTCAGCTTCAGGCACAGGATTATACATCCATCGCGATACGGGTACCATGTATCGCCTCGCAGTCTACGGCAAGGGCGGTGTCGGGAAGTCCACCGTTTCTGCCAATCTCTCGTATCTCCTGTCTCTGGACGGAAGCTCGGTGCTCCATGTGGGATGCGACCCCAAACATGATTCAACCAGGCTCCTGACCCATGGGAAGAGCATAAGGACGTTCTCTTCGGACACCGGATCGGATCCAGTGTGCACCGGGCTCAACGGGATAAGCTGCGTGGAGTGCGGAGGGGCAGAACCGGGAAAGGGCTGCGCCGGAAAAGGTATGGAGCTGATGTTCTCCAGGATATCCGGCGTGGATGCCGATTACAGGGTCAGCGACGTCCTGGGCGATGTCGTGTGCGGAGGATTCTCGATACCTGCAAGGAAGGCGAACTGCGACGCCGTCCTCATAGTGACTTCCGGAGAATTCATGTCCCTTTTCGCGGCCAACAACATCCTGAAAGGTCTCAGAAACATCAATCCGGGAAGATCTGTGATGGGGCTCGTCCTCAATCGCAGAGGCGATGCCGGAGAGGAGGAGTCTGTGAGGAAGTTCGCCGAGGTGACGGGGCTTCCGATCGTATGCGACCTTCCTCGCTCCAAGCTATTCAAGGAGGCTGAGGCCGCCGGAGAGGTCCTCTGCGCGCTCCATCCGGATTCGGAGGAAGCGGAGACCCTCAGGAATCTGGCCGGATTCATAAAAGGCGGACCGGAATGCTTCATTCCGAGGCCGTTGTCCGAGGAGGCCATGGCGGATCTCGCCGCTGGAAGGCCGATCACACATGGCGCCAGCCAGAAGAAGGACGGCAAATGCAGCTTCGAAGGATACGATGCGGAGCGCAATCTCACCTACGTCGGTGAGTTCGTCATGCCTGCTTGCACCTCTCATGGAGCCGCCGACGGCGTCATGAGGATAAGGGATGCGGCAGCGATCATGCACGGGCCCAGGAACTGCTCCTATCTCATGGAGTTCGCCTTCAGGCGCAGGGTGCTGTACGGATCCACGGAAAGGCGGGACGAGCCCCCGGAGCCAGGCATCTACAGCACCTGTCTGGATGCCGCTGAGGCGTTCAAGGATACCGGCAAATTGCTGGACGATGCGGTTCTCCGTGCTAAGGCCGACGGATATCGCTATATGTTCCTGATTCCTACGTGCTCTTCCGAGATCATGGGGGCGGACCTGTCCAAATCCGCAGAGGACCTCAGCGCCAAGCACGGTGTGGAGGTGATCCCTGTCGCTCCCGATCCTGTGTTCCTTTCGAGCAAATTCGGGGGAACTTTCGGCCTGTTCGATGCGTTGATCTCGAGGATGAAGCCGAAGCCGATCGAGAAGGGCACAGTCAATCTCGTCGCCAGATGGTTCTACGGTCTTGGAAAGGAGAGGAGCATGTCGGCTTTGAGCGAGCTGCTGTCGCTTTTCGACCTGAGGATAAGGTTCTGCCTTCTGGATTTCTGCAATATGGCCGAGATCGAGGACTTCTGTGCCGCCGAGTATGATTTCCAGATAGGACGCGCGAAGCTCAACCGTCGCATCGGAGAGAAGCTGTCCGAAGCCACCGGGAGGAGGCTGCCTCTGGAGATGGACGTCCCCGTGGGACTTAGCGGATGTCTCGAATGGGTGTCGTCAATGGCCGAGTACGATCAGGAATTTGCGACCAAGGCTCCCTCGGCCGAGAGGAGGCTCAGGGCCGAGTTCGATGCCATCGCTGAAAGGTACAGGCCCTTCATCCAAGGGAAGAAGCTGGTCATCTACTGCGTCATGGTCAGGGACCTGAAATGGCAGGTGGAGACGCTGAGGGCCCTCGGAGCCGACATCAGAGCGGTCATGTTCGTGGACGGGCCGGTCATCGACCACAACGTCCGCATACCTGACTATGGTGACGTGGAGGTCCTGACCAGCAGGAGGATGTGCGACCTCAGGAATCTGATGTCGGAGGAGGATATCGACCTGGTCCTGACGAACGATTCCGATCGTGTAAGACGCGAAGGGTTCAGGTACGCTCCGCTAGGAACCCGCTTCTACGGTATGGACGGGGTCGACTATTGGGCAAGGAACCTGGTAGACTGCCTCACTGTTCCTCTGCCGACATGGGAGGCGGGCCTATGAACAACCGTCCCGACGGGATGCTGGGCGCTGTGATGGCATCCGAATCCCTGGGCCTGATGGACACCATGATCAACGGAGCCGGCGGATGCCGTTCCAGGACCCAGATCATGATGCACGATCTGATCCCTAACTACGAGCCGGAGAACCGCGGATGCTCCCGTTCCAAGTACTTCAGCAGGCAGTCCCGTCTTCCCTGCACCTATCTGGGGAACGACGACATCATCTTCGGGACTTCCGCGAAGGTGTCCGAGGGGGTGGAGTCGGTCTCATCCATCACAGGAAGGAAAGCGGTGCTTCTGGACACTCTGGGGGCGTCTCTTCTGTGCACCGACTACACTGGCCTGACAGGCAATTCGGATACAAGCCCGATAACCGTGGAAAGGGACCTGTCCTCGATGTCCGTGTCGGAAGGATACGATGCCGTCACGGATGCGATCCTGTCATCGCTGGAAATGGGATCGGGGGAGAGCGGCGCCGTCAACCTGTTCGGATACGGCCTGATGGACCTCGGCTGGGACACCGGCGCCGAGCAGCTCCGCCGTCTGCTGGAACCCATGGGGGTCAAGGTCGGATGCATCGCTGGCTGCATGCCCTCCAGGGAATCAGTAATGGATTGCGGAAAGGCGGCCCTCAACGTGATGATCCACCCAGAATACTGCCGCAGGACCGTGGAGCACCTCCACGAGAGGTTCGGGACACCGTATCTCAGGCTTTCCGAGGGAGCTCCCATAGGATATCCTGCTATGAGGTCCTTCGTCAGGGAGGTCGCAGAAGCCTTGGGTGCCGATCCGACGCCTTCGTTGGAATACATCGACGCCGATGCAAAAGCCGTCCACAAGGTCCTCATGAACTACGACAGGTCCTCTCTGGCCCTGCATTGCAAGGGATTCGCTATAGACGGGGACTCCTCCTCAGTCTATCCCATCGTGAAATGGGTCTGCGAGACGTTCGGGATGCGTCCAAGGAAGGTCCATGCCTACGACTGCGAGTACTCGAGAGAGATCGCCGATTACCTCGGGAGTCTGAGCTTCGGCGATGCTCTGGAAGGCTCCGACGGCGAGGTCGTTCTCGTGTTCTCCGACGGGATGGCCGCTCTGAAAGGCAGACTGGACCGCGACGACACAGGTTACGTGGAGATCGGTATCCCCAGAGGGAGGTACATGGATTTGATGGGGAGGACCTTGGTCGGAACGCAGGGCTGCAGGTACATCCTGGACGAGATGATGAACGGGATGACGAGGTTCAGGTGCGGCCAGCCTACCGAGGTGGAGTACAGGCCAGGATGTGGCAACTGCTAATTCCACCCAAAGCGTATAATCTTCCAGGACATGCGGGGGGATTATGGATGGCGGAAGCAGATTAGGGACATTTATCAGGGACGAGATTGCCCTGATTATCTGCGGCGTCCTAGCGCTGCTTTCGATGTTCCTGGTGCCCCCGTCCGAGGACTATCTGGATTACATCGATTACCAGATGCTCTGCATCCTGTTCTGCCTGATGGCCACCGTTGCCGGCATGGCGGAATGCGGTTTGTTCAAGAACATCTCCGCCCGGCTGTTGTCGGGCGCCGCCTCAATACGGAAGCTCTGCCTGATCCTGGTGGCTCTGCCGTTCTTCGCCTCGATGTTCATAACGAACGACGTCTCCCTGATCACGTTCGTCCCTCTGGCTATCGTCACCCTTTATGCGGCCGACAGGAAGGACCTCGTCATACCCGTGCTGGTCCTGCAGACCATCGCGGCCAACCTCGGCAGCTTCATGACGCCAATTGGGAGCCCTCACAACCTGTTCGTCTACTCGAAGTACGAACCTCCGATCTCGGACTTCACCATGGTGGTGCTGCCCTATGTCATCGTCGGAGCCACGGTGATGTTCCTGGCCAGCGCCATCTTCTGCAAGGGCGATTCCATGCACGAGGGGGTCGAGATCCCAAAGACCACGGACCATCACATCCTGGTCTCCATGGTCATCCTCTTCGTCCTGAGCGTCGCATCCGTCGCCAGCCTGGTGCCCTTCTGGATCCCTCTGGTCTGCACGGTTGCGGCCATCCTGATCCTGAAGCCCGTCCTTCTGACCAAGGTGGATTACAGCCTGCTGCTGACCTTCGTATTCCTGTTCATCTTCACAGGGAACGTAGTCAGGATAGAGGAGGTCTCGACGGTTCTGGGCGGCCTTATGGACAGCCAGCCTCTTCTGACACCGGTCTTCGCCAGCCAGTTCATAAGCAACGTTCCCGCGGCGGTGATGCTGTCCGGATTCACGACGGACTGGCAGAGCCTCTTGGTAGGTGTAGGCATAGGAGGTTTCGGAACCCCCATCGCCTCGATGGCCAGCCTCATCACCTTCAGGCTTTACGTAAGGGATAAGGAGCACGATGTCAGGAGGTTCATGACGGTGTTCCTCATCGGAAACGTCGTCATGCTGGTCCTCCTGATCGCGGTCTCGTATCTGGTTTGATCAGTACCTGTTGCGGTGGACCCTTTCGGGCTTGTACCTGCCCTCGTTGGGTCTGGTCTCGTAATCAGGGTAGCCCACAGCGATGAGGCAGAAGGGCCTGACGTTGCCAGGGAGCCCTATGATGTCGGCGACGGCCCTCATCCTCTCGGGATGCGGGGCTATTCCAATCCATACGGTCCCTATGCCCTTGGATTTGGCGGCCAGAAGGATGTTCTGCGTAGCCGCGCTAAGGTCCTCCAGCCACATCATCTCCGCTATCATCATATCCTCGTTCCCGAGGACGACGATGGCCCTGGGGGCCCTTCCGACGGGGGAGGCGTACGGAGCAGCCTTGGAGAGCTTTTCGATGGTCTGAGGGTCGTCCACGATGCAGAACTCCCAGCACTGCTGGTTCATTGCGGACGGGGCGGCCATCGCGGCTTTCATGAGGTACTCCATGTCCTCCTCGGAGGGGACCTTGTCGGTGAAGCTCCTGACGCTGGTCCTTGTGAATATCTCCTCTACGCTCATCTCTTCTTCCTCTTGAAGGCTTTGAGGTACTTCAGGACCTCCTGGTCGATCTCGGAATCGGTCCACTCGGGGGTGTATCCATTCTTCATGTACTCGTTGTACCACTCGGTGCACTGTGCCATTATGGGCTTCATGTCGAGCTTCTCCTTGACTATGACGAAGGTGTTCTCCTCGTTAGGCACCCATTGCTTGGGGTGTTCGTAGTCCTCGTCCTCCAGGAATCCCACCAGGAATACGATGCGGTCCAGGTTGGACAGTTCCGCGTACAGCGAAGCCTGATACATGTATGACATCGGGACGTTGGTGTAACCGCCCTCCTCGTCCTTCCATTTCTCCTTCACGCCCGAGGTCTTGATCTCGAGGATGGTGTCCCTGACGTTGTCCACCTTGATGTAGCCGTCCACCAGACCTCCGAAGAGCTTGTTGTTGTGGAAGTGGTCGTATCCGCACATCTCCATCGGCACAGGGTCCTCCACGGCCGCTCCGGAGCCGTCGGGGATGTTCAAGGGGCCTTTGAGCATCGCGTTGGTGCGCGCTCTGAGGTAGTCCCTGAGAACGGGCTCCAGGATGTTCCCGGCTTCGATGTACTTGGTCGGTTTGTCGCCAGGGTAAAGGCCAGCGAGCTCGCAGGCCACCTTGAAAGGAGAGGAGAACTCGCTCTCCCCGAGAATGGGGCCGATCCTGGTCCCTGTCATCTTCTTCAGCTTGTAGGTGTCGAAGTAGACCGTCCTCTCGTCGTCTACGATATCCTCGATACCCATCCTGCCGTCGTATGCCATGAGGGGGTGAATGCGTTCAACGATAACAATCTTGGCGGTGCGGGCACGTCATTTCCTTACAATCGCATTACACCATACAGTCTGACGCCCGGGCTCCAAGGAGCTCCATATCTCCAGCGTCTTGAATCCGCAACGTTCGCACAGGCTCCTGAGGCCGTCCTGTGTCATGTCCGTGTACATGCGGCCCTCCCTGCATCCTTCGAACGTCCCTTCCTTGAACGACAGGTAGAACACCGCGCCGTCCCTCATCGCCCTCCTGACCTTGGACAGGATGTCCGGCAGCTCTTTCGACGGGACGTGCAGAAGGGTGGAGCACGCCCATACGGCATCGAACGCGTCCTCGTAGTCCAGGTCCGAGAAGAGCAACCTGCGGACCTCGATCCCGGTGTTCCTCCTGGCGATGGCGCACATGCCCTCGGATCCGTCCACCGGAACAGGGACATATCCGTTCCTGTGGAAGAACAGGGTGTCCCTTCCGGAACCGCAGCCCAGGTCCAGTATCCTGCTCCCTTTAGGGACATACTTCAGAAACCTGTCCCTGATCTCAGAGACATCGGCATCGAAAGTCTTTTTCGAATACCCTTCCGGGTCGTTGTCGTAGAATTCCGTCGAGCCGCGCATGCATCCGTATGGCGGTATGAGTTAAAGGTGTTTGAGGGGCAGGAGCCCCTTTGAGGTTTCAGACCAGGGACAGCTTCGCGTCGTCTCCGATGAACACGTTGCCGCGGAGGTTGGCCGCGGTCCTTCCGACAGCCTTGCCGTCCACGTAGAACGTCACCTTGTAGAACGAATTCTTTCCTAGGGGCTTCAGGCCGTCCGAGAACGCCGCGTAGGTCAGCCCTGTGCACGCGCTGAACGCGCTCGGGCCGATGGTCACCACCGAGGGGAGATTCAGTCCGGACAGGGACTTGCACGCCGCGAAGGCATAATCTCCGATAGTGGTCACGCAGGGCATGTTGACATATTCCAGAGACTTACAGCTCGCGAAGGATTTGTATCCCACGGTGGTGACTGAGCCGAGGTCGATCCCGGTCAGCCAAGCGCATCCGTAGAATGCCTTGTCGCTGACGGCTGTGACATGCCAGTCAAATCCGAGGTAGCGGATGCTCTCGGGGACCTTCACGATGCCCTCGAGCTCCTGGAGGCTCCTCTTCAGGGTGACGGTCTTGTACTCTCCGTTGTCGGTGATGACGTATCTGAGGCCGTCCATGCTGATCGCTCCGCCGACCTTGGGGACGTACATGGCCAGGCTGTACTTGTTGCCGGTGAACTTGTGTCCGGACAGGCTCTCGGCATCCGTGCTGAGCTTGGTCTCGCCCTCGAAGAAGCTGCATCCGTAGAACGCGTTGGTCCCGATACTCTGGACGCTGTCGGAGATGATCACGTACCTGAGCCCGGTGCATCCGCTGAATCCGCTCTTCTCGATGGTCTCGACGCCATCGGTCACCTTCAGGGTCCTGATGCCTGTGCATCTGCCGAACGCGTACTGTCCGACATCCACGTCGATCTCCAGGGACGTTATGCCCTTGCACAGGTAGAACGCCTTGGCTTCGACCATTCCGACGCTGTAGGTGGCTCCGTCATGCTCCACGGTGGAGCCGATGACCAGCGCGCCTGTCGGAGCGGTCTCGTATCCGACGATGTCCACGACCGCGTTGTCCCTGTCGACGATCTCGTACTTTATCCCGTCCTCGACGAACCCGGTATCCTGGAACCCTATGCAGTACAGGTATCCCGCGTCGTTCACGAACACTATCCTTCCGTCGGGGAGGAAGTGGACCTGCTGGGAGCACCATTCCTGGATGCAGATGTTCTTCAGTTCCTGGCTTGAGGCGGTGTTGGTTGCGACGTCGTAGACTCCGATGAAGAGGCTGGTGTAGTCGCTGTATGATGTGCGGTAGGCGTAGATCTTCCCGTCGTATCCAGTGGAGACGACCATGTCTCCGTGGGAGTAGAATCTGGGGTTCTCGGTGCTCGCGATGATCTCCATGGTATCCATGTCGAACACGAGGAAGGTGGTGTCAGCGAACACGTATCCGAGGCCGTCCACGACTATCATAGCGGATGTCTGGCCGTTGCCGGTTCCGCTCGATGCGGTCCTGAGGGTGGCCTCGTCGAACATCCCGTTCGAATCGATCCTCACCGCTGCGATGTTGATGACGGAGTCCGTGCCCTGCGAATCGAAAATTCCCGCTTCGTAAGCGGTCATCGTGGCGTAGCCTTCGCAGATCTCGATGTAGCCGGTGTTGGTGAACATGCCCTTGAAGTCGTCGATGTAGATCCTGTCGATCTCCTCTCCGGTCTTGTAGTCCACCGTCGACATGAACACGGTGTTCTCCGTTCCGTAGCCCTCGAACATCATGAATCCGTCGGAGAAGACGATGTAGGCGGCCCCTCTGTAGTCGGTGATGGCGATGCCGATGTCGCGCTTCCAGACAGGAAGCTGGATGTTGCCGTCAACGGTCGGATCCGAATCCTCCGCGAGGAAGCATCCGGTTCCGCTGTCGTCGGTCAGGTAGAAGAATCCGTCGTGGTAGTAGCCGGTGATGTCCTTCATGGTGAGGGTGAAGACGTTGACTAGGTTCTCGTCGAACACCTTCCCGGTGTAGCAGTCGAGGATCAGTCCGTTCCCGACGGCGACGTACTCGTAGTATCCGGAGAAGGACTTGGAGGTCGTCACTTCGGCCACCAGGTTCCCGTCGAAATCCACCTTCAGCAGCCTGTTGTCGCACTTGCAGTAGATGTAGTCGCCCATTATGGCGGGGGCGTAGGTCATGTCCGAGAAGTTCATTCCGGAGACCGTTCCGCCGCCTCCGAAGGTCCATTCCGCAGTGTAGTTCTCTTCGGTCGGAGTGATGAACGGGACGGTGTGTATGATCGAACCCGTGGCGTAGTACTGGGAGAACACTCTCACGACGACGTCTCCCGACAATCCTTCGATGACGTACTCGTCGTCGCAGGTCTTCGTGATGTCGCCGTTGATGCTCCAGGATGTGGCTTCGTGTCCGTACTGGGGCGTGAACACGAATCTGACGGACGAACCGGCTGGGACCTTCTCCCCGGAGACGATCGCGCAACCGTTGGCGTAAGCGGCGACCTGGCCGTGCTCTGCAGAGAACTCCACGGCGTAGGACTCGCTGTCCGAGAGCCAGTTGGCGACGAGGGAGACGTCCTCTTCGACTGCTCCGAACTCGTACAGGGCCCCGTCGAGCAGCCATCCTCCGAAGATGTATCCTTTCTTCACAGGAGGCAACGGGACCTCAGGAGCCTGTCCGCTCAGGAGGGTCTGGCTGGATACCTTGGATCCTCCGTCGCTGTCGAAGCTGACGGTGACTTCCGGATTCGCGGCTGCTCCCGACATCGAAATGGTGCTGTCCGACGTCATCTTGAAGCTGTAGCTCCAGAAGTCCTCCTTGCATGAGTACGGAGAGACCGATTCGCCGTTCAGAGTGACCGCGAAGGCGTCGCCGAGGGCGTATCCGGGAATCGCTCTGACGGAGAATCTGACCAAGGAGCCATGGGGGATGTTCTCGGTCTCCAGAATAGACACATTGACCCCTTCGCAGGCTTCCACGGCGATGTCGTACGTGTTCAGCTCCAATCCGGAGATGACGACCGTCGCAGAGTCGCTGAGGTTCTTGCAGATGTACATTCCGGAGACGTCCTTCCCATTGATCTTGGTTCCTGACGAGGCTTTCGGGACGCTGCTTCCGTTCTTGGTGACGGTCAGGACGGAAAGGTCGTGGATCTCGTCGGGTATTACGGAGAACGCCACGGACTTGCCGTCGGTCACAGCGACGATTTCGCACGAGAGCGGGTCGTTGGGCAGGAATGCTAATTGCCCGCCGTCTATGTCGATGAAATACCCTGACGGAGGGTAGCAGCCGCTCGCATCCTCGTCGTAGGCTCCGTCGAGGTAGAGCACCTTCGCATCGGAGGACAGCACGAACGAGGCGCTCTCCAGCGCAGGCGAGGAGTACATCAGGATGGTCTGGACAGAGGAGCCGTCAGCTGTCGACAGGGCCCAGGTTCTCACTTCCGTGACCGATCCCGGGATGGAGATGATGCTCTCGGACTTGAGCCCGTCGAGTGACTTCGGC
>JAEEGK010001839.1_pt1 | contig 53137 bp, 48 predicted proteins | sample 8958771 | NCBI WGS metagenome assembly JAEEGK01 (sample SAMN16246547, study PRJNA631951) | gut metagenome | biome: gut microbiome; feature: rumen; material: SC-attached | host: Bos | place: Iran: Karaj | collected 2018-10 | reverse complement strand
TAACCATTTTCTTTATATTGTTTTTTACAAGTGCTTCAATTGCATATTCTATAAGAGTTTTTCCGTTTACCTGAACCATACATTTAGTACCATTCTGAGTGTATCGTCCTAATCTTTTTCCCATTCCTGCTGCTAACATTAATGCCTGCATAATTATTCTCCTTTAGAAATCATAAAGTCTACAACAGCTTTTCCAGCGCTTCCTTCATTCATCCAGGCCTGAGCCTTTGCATTATGACGAAGGTCTGCAAGTTCCTTGCTGTCGCTTGCATTCTGTATGATTTCTTTTATATTATCAAATTGTTCTTCTTTTAATTCAATACCGATTTTTGAAAGGGTTTCAAACTGCCAGATCTTTTTTCCGTTATCAGGTAAATCATAAGCATCATAAGGCATAAGATCAAGCTGAGCATTTACATACATAACCTGCTTATCGCAAAGGAAGGTGTAATCATAAATAATACCAGAGAAGTCGGAAATCATAATATCTGATTTTTTCATAGAGAAAATATTATCGCGTTCATAATCCCAGGTAAGATTTTTTGTATCCTTGTAACGTTCTGTGAGGCGGTCCAGCATTTCCTTCTCAGATTTTTTTGACTGGGGGTGTGGACGAACAATAATATTCCAGCCAGTTGCAAGTAGAGGATCCAGAAGTTTTTCACCATATTTAGAAAGAAGAGCACTTGCACCCCAGCTAGGAGAAACAAGAACTGTAAAGTTGTGATTTTCTTCTGTAGGAATTGCCTGCATCTTTTCTTTTAAAGTATCAAGGTAAGGACAGCCAACAACTGTAAGTTCCTTTTCGTTTATACCACGCTGCTGTTCCAGAAGACGAATATCCTTTTTCTGATAATCGCCAGAAAGAAGTACAGAATCAAAATAATCAATACCAAAAAGACGGTACATTGTTGCATCACTTGGAGCATGAAGAATATGTGCATAATGTTTTACATGCTTGCTTCGTTTAAGCTGGTATACCTGAAGCCCCGGAGTTGTCATAAGAACAACACCTGCTGTAAGCATATTAAGTTTTACAAAAGCCATGTTTCCTTCGCCAATAAATTCAGGCTTTACATATTTATAACCGGCTTCAAAGCAAGGGTCTTTTTCGGCAGAGGTGTAGTAGGTAAGTTCAATCTGACGGCGCTCAAATTCCTCGCAGATTGGCTTGAAGGTGTTCCAATACTGCAGGCCTTCATTGTAGATTACATATTTTTTAAAGTTTGAATCGGCAGTAACAGAAACACCATTCTTTTTAGCAGTAAACAAAAGTTTAATTTTAAGCCAGGCTGCTTTTCCTAAAAAGAACAAAGTAGCGGCTGCACCGACAAGAATAGAAAAAAGCATACTGCCGGTGCCGGGGTCGATGTATAAAAATGACGGATACATTATTGAGCCTCCAAAATCCAATTATTGTTTATAAATATATTGTCTTTTATTCTATACCAGGAATCGTTTTTTACAGTAAAGATATTTGAACTCTTACTGTGATGCGGCATAAAAATATCATCAATTGTAACTAAAACTCCATCGTTTTTTGCATTTGAATTTACAGGATTATTTGTAAATGGATTTATAGGATTTTCAATTACATCTTTGAATGCTATTGCAGGAACATCTGCGTTAGTCATAAATGAATTATCAGTTTTAAGATTCTCGTTATTATCAAAATCTTTAACAAGGAGCAAAGGATTTAAATGGTCTTTCATAAAACCATTTGGAAGAGTTGCCGTGTCATAGTTTTCATCTGCAGTATTACCATAACCAATTCCATGATCAGCAACAACAATAATTTTTGTATTATCATAAACATTGTTTGCTTTAAGATAATCAGCAAAATCTGCAATCTTCATAAGGCAGGCAACATTAATATCATAAGCAGGAAGATAACCAGAAAAATGATTAATTTTTTTAGTAATATCAAGATAAGGAATTTCTTCATTAGAATGGGTTGCATCAATTGTAATTACAGAAATACTTCCTTTATCAGAAGAAAAATCAGTTATATTGTTAAGAAAATAAAGCGTACTATAACTGTCAAGGAAAGAATCCATATCAGAAGCACCTTCAGAACTCCACCAAGAACCTTTATAATAAATTGCAGGACGGAGAACAGAAACAGATTCTCTAAAGAAGCTTACCCAGAAGAAATTTCTATTTGCACTTTGAACAAGTGAGTTTTCTGCAGTTGTGTTTACTCGTTTTTTTAATTCACCTGTATATCGACCGCTAAGGATATTTGCAGAAATTTTATCATAGGAATTCATAAAACTTAAATCAGAAACATAACTATAATTTCCCCAGGAAAGATCAGAAACTACTGCTGTAAAATCTGCCTGTTCTGTAAAAATTCGAGGCATAAGAAGAAGCGATTCATTGTGTTTATCTTTGAGCGAAATTGAATCGCGTTTATTCATTTCTGAAGGAATATATTCATACCCACCAAATAAACCAGGACTTCCCATTAATGTATGACCATTGCAGGAAATAGTATTAGGATAATATGTAAAACCGCTTAACCGTGAATTAAGCTCCGGAAAGTTCTGAATAATATGAGGGAAATAAGAACTTTCTGCTCTATCAAGCATAAAAACTAAAACATTTTTTTCTGTTTTCGAAAGATGAAAACGGGTTGTAAAATCATTATTAATATTGTTTTCCGAAGAATTACGGGATGCTTCAAATGCAAGATATTCTTTTTTGATTTTAGTAGAATTGATTATTCCAATTAATAAAAAAGAAGCAAAAGTAATCATAATCAGATTAGTAAAAATATAATTCTTTTTGCGAGAAAGGAATAATAAAACAAGAATAATAATCAGAAGATTTATAAAAATATTTAATACAATGAATAATTTAGATTGAGATTGGATACCACCAATAAATTTTAATGTAATATCCATAGAACCATAATTGCCCGAAAAAGCAAAAGCATTTACGGTACTCAAAACAAGTAAAGTAGAAAATAACGTAGAAATTATAGTTTGAATTTTTTTATTAAAGAGAAAATAAATACAAACAGGCCACAAAACAAATAGTCCAAAACTCTGCCAGAAAGGAGCATGGATAAAGTTTAATGGGGAAGTATAATTTTCTATATTTGAAAACTCTTGAACAGAAGAAGAAATAAGGTTTGTCGGTAGTACAAGTCCGGTAAGAACACAAAGGCCAAGAGAAGAAAAAATAAAAAGTTTAAATCTGTTTGATGAGTTTTCCTGCAATAAGGCAAGTGGTTTAGTCAAAAGCCATTTTGTGCCTTTAAGATAAACAGGGATTCCTGTAAGTAAAAGCATTGGAAGAGCAGCAGCAAGGCGTTTTTTAGGACTTGCACCGCCATCATAAATAAAAAGAACATACACTGCAACAAAAATACAACCAGTGGCCATAAGAATGTAAAGCACTTTAAGCGGATTCTTAAGCTTGTAGAAAATATTTTTAATAAGGCTGAATACATTATTCATTGTCCAATAAAGTACAAGACCTGATGGACTTTTATAAAGCAGTACAAGAAAAATTAAAGCCATGCCGTATATCTGAAGCTTTTCTTTAAATGGAAAGCCCTTTGTGTAAATGGCACCTGCAATAATGTTTATTAATGTCATTGCAATTGGCAAAATGTTTACAGGAAAGTTTCCGATTCTAAAAATTGCATCCTGCTGTCCCATATCGCGGATAAAAAGAAACGACTGTCCCTGAAGGGCAGGCATTTTTGAAAGGCAAGAATAAGCTGCCATAAAAAATGGAATCTGAATTAAAAGACCAAAGCTCGAACGTAAAGCCATCATCGGGTGGTAATGATTTTGCCTGTAAAATGTAGAAAGAATCATGTATTGTTCATCACCCTTAAAGGTATGCTTAATGCGGTCTATTCCGGGTTTGAGTTTTGACTGAGTATCTCGTTCCACTTGCTGCCAGTGTTCTGCAACAATATAAAGAGGAAGACAAAATAACGTAACAGTAAGACTTACACCAATAACAGCAATTCCAGTGTTACTGAATAATTTGTCAAAAATTAAATAAGAAATTTCGATTATTTGAACTAATGGATATAGAATTGTTGTATATAAAATATTGCCTAATGTCATTTTTTATTCCCTAAAATTAATTAATACATTATACAACTTTTGAGCAGATTTGTCATAAGTATATTTATTTAACACTTCAGAAGCGTTTTGGTTATAATCTGAAGGTAATTTTGTTAATAATTCTTCAAGATTACAATTTGAATCGTATGGATTTATGTAAATTGCTTCTGACTGAAATATTTCGGGGAGACTTGCTGCATCAGAAATTATGATTTTTGCTCCAACAGAAAGTGCTTCAAGAGGTGGAATACCAAAACCTTCATAATAACTTGGGAAAATAAAAGCCTTACAGTTTTTCATAAGCCATTTTATCTGACCGTCAGTAACATAACCAAGAAGTTTAACATTTGGAAGGTTTTGTAAATCTTTTAAATCTTTAGAAACAAAACCAGAAACTGATTTTCCACTTATTGCAAAAAATTCTGAAGTATGATTTTTTGCATATTGAAAAATCCACTTAAGATTCTTACGTTTTTGAAGACTACCAAGTGTAAAATAAAAGCTTTTTTCCTGTAATTCTTTTGAAAATTCGGGTATTTCTTCTTTAATTAAAGTAAAATGATCCCAACCGTTTGGTATTACATCAATTCTTTCATCAGATACTTTATAAATATTCTGGATTTGATGTTTAGAAAACTCAGAAACTGTAAGAACTTTTTTTGCTTTCTTCGTAATGTTTTTATAATTAAAGCAGCAATATAATTTTAAAAGCTTTTCTTTAAAAGTATTAAAATCCTGTGGAAATTGTTTAGCGTAAATATCATGAATAAAACATATTCCACAACGTTTTCCTAAAGGAGCTGTGTTTGAAAAATTAATTCCAGTTGCATTAAGACTGCGGCACCAGGATGCAAATTGAAATAAATCCCACAGTGGAAAACTCTTAATTGATTTATTAATGTTGATTTTTTTAATATTTAAATAATCAGGAATGGTTTTTGCATTATCGGGAATTAAAATTCTTATGTCATCTTCTGGTTTAAGGATTGAATCAAGTCGTTTACAGATTTCTAAAGAAAAACGTTCTATACCAGTGAGATTCCTGCATAAAAAGTTAGGATTTATAAGATATGTCATATTAATTCTCTAATTCTTTAGCAATAACAGATTCATCAATTCGTTTCCAGTATTCGTCTTTACGAATATTTGTATCAACATAATACCATTCATCATTCGGTACTTTAAATCTTAAATTATGTCTGTTATGAGTACTTTCTGGAGTAGGATATGTAATTTTAATATAATCCAACTTATTAATATCTGTATAACTTAAACCAGTAAATGGATTTTTTGCATCTGGTATTAAGTTTTGAGTTGCAAGAGTTCCTGTGTCTACATTTGTCATAAATGTCCAGTCTTCCGGTAATGTAATATTTCCGTCATAATTTCTGGAATCAAAATCTTTAAATATTAAAGTTGCAATAAGATTTTCTTTATTAAAGGGGATTCTTTCTGAGCGAGGATCAAATTCTGAAGAAGTAAATGCAGAATTACCGTGGTCAGAAACAATAATAATTCTTGTATTATCATAAACATTCTGTTCCTTTAAATAATCCATAAACTTACCGAGTAATTTAAAAGCTGCCATTTCGGCATTATATTGAGCTTCGTTAGAAGTATATAAACCTCTAGTGTCGGAATGAGTTTCAGTTGGAATATATTCAGGCTTTTGTAATATTACAGGCTCATGAATTGTATCGTTACACAAAAAGAGATAAGTGTTTTCATTAGAGTTTGTATCAAATAATTGAGGTAAAAACTCAAGAACTGAATAATTATCAATAAAGGTAGCAAAATTAAAATTATCTCTGTCATGATTCCAGAATTCATCATGGTATATAATTTTTCGTAAATATGGTGGACAGATTTTAAAAAGATTCAGCATTAAAAAGTTTCGTTTAATAAATTTGCTTATTAAACGACAGTCTTTAAAATTGTGTTTTTCATACCAGTATGTAGAATAAAGACCTTTTGTAGTAGTTCTATTAATCTGTGGATAATCATTATACATTTGTGATACAGGTTCTTCATAATAGTTTTCATACGGAGGATCAGAAACTGTTGAAGTATAACCGTTATTAGAAAACAAAAGAGGTAAAGAAAGAATAGCTTCATTATGTTTTTGCTGAATATCTTTATCTATTCTTCTGTTCATTTCAAAAGGAGTATAATCATAGCCACCCATCATTCCAGGAGTTCCAAACATTGTCATTGGAGCAAAAGAAGTTGTATTCGGATAAAAAATAAACCCATCAAATTGTTTAGCAAGATTAGTGTCTTCCCTAAAACAATCCTGTACCATAGGAGACATTGCCTGATCCATAAAAAATACAATTACATTTTTTCCATTCTTAGATAAATGAAATTTAGGTTCAACTTTTGTAATGGCACTTTCTTTAGTCATTCTTCTGAATTGTCTTGAAGTTTCAAAACAGTTCTTAATGGAAATTACAAAAATTGCAACAAAAATAATATAAAAAGAATAATTAATAATTTGATGTTTATATTTAAATAAAAGGTAAGTTACAATGAATAATACAATAGAAATTAGAATATTTATAATACAAGCTTTATAACTTATATAAAAATCTGGTGTTCCTCTAAAAATAAGAGTTTGCAGCAAGGAACCATAATTTCCGGAAAAGGCAATACAATTAATCAAAGCAGATAAAGCAAAGAAAGAAAAGAAAAATGCCATTACTTTTTTTACTTTATCTCCAAATAAAAAGAAGAAACAGGATGGCCAGAAAAGATACAAACCTATACTTTGAAAAAGTGTAACAAATAAAAAATAGAAAGGTGAATCGTGATTATCTACATAACAAAAATCAAGCGGTTCAGAATTAATAAGGGTAGAGGTAATATATAATCCCGAAATTATAGACAAAGTAATGCTTGCTAACAAAAAAATCTTTGTTAATTCTTTTTTAGAAAATGATAATTTATAAATTGTTTTTTCAAAGATTAAGTTAAAGAGCTTAATTAATAAAGGAGAAATTAAAATAGTTATAAATACAAAATAAAGAAAAAGCTTATATATTTTTTTAAAACTAATTACATTTGTACATAATAAGCCGATTGAAAAGATAGAAATGATTGCACATACAATGTAAATTACTTTCTTAGGATTTTTGACTTTATAAAAAATATTTTTAATTAATGAAAAAACATTATTCATTGTCCAATAAACTACAAGTCCACTCGGAGATTTATATAAGATTACAAGGAATAATAAAGCAAAAAGATAGATTTGAATCTTTTCTCTAAGTGGATGACCTTTAGAATAAATGGCACCAGAAATACAATTTATGATTGTCATAAGAATTGGAAGAATATTAATATTAAAATTGCCAATTTGAAAAAGTGAATCGGGATTGCCTAAATTCTTTATAAAAAGAAAACCGCATCCTTTTATCATTTCCAGATTAGAAAGAAATGAATAGGCTGCCATGAAAAAGGGAATTTGAATTAACAAACTGAATGATGAGCGTAAAGCAAAAAGGGGATTATAATGATTTTGTTTATAGAAAGTTGACAAAATCATATATTGTTCGTCGCCTTTAAAAGTTTCTTTGATTCTTTGTATTCCAGGTTTTAATTTATTTTGTTCTTCATTATCTTTTGTCTGCCATTTTTCGGAAATAATATATAATGGAAGGCAGCAGATTGTTACTACAAAACTTAATCCTAAAATAGATATTCCGGGATTACCAAAAATGTTATAAAAAACATCAAAGAAAATTTCTAAAATTAATTTAAGTGGAGAAATAATAGTTTCAAAAAAAGGCATTGATAACTCCTGTTTTATAATGTTTTAAGATAACCGGTAGAGTTTATTTGCTCTATAGCTGAATATTCAATTTTACGACCATTTGATAAATGAAATTCATTAAAACCAGGTTTTACAAATTCTTCTGTAATTTCTTCTTTAAGAACGGACCCCGGATGAAATAAAAGTTCTATTATGCGATTCTGAGCAGAAGGCTTTTTAACATAATAAGGCAACACTTTTGATAGTCTTAAAAAATCCATATTCCCACTGAAGAAAACGCCACACAAATAATTACAATTCAAATTCATTTTTGATAATTTGTTTTTAATTCTAAGAGAATAATAGTTAAGTATTAAACATTTTATAATATTGATTTTTGCAAAGGTATTTTTAATATTTTTTGCTTTAAAATATGGTTTAATAGGATCTTCAGTATTACGAATAAATTCAGTATGTATACCTTGAGTTTCAAAGTATTTAACAGCAGAATAAAGAGCTTCAAAAACTAATGGAATCATATGCGTATGCTGATGTCCATCAAAACGTAACGAATTATTTAATACTCCGGTATCTATGCATTTTTTTGTTTGAGAAATTATTTCTGTTGTTAATTGTTTTTTTATTGCTTTTCTAACGAATGGAATATAATTAAAAATAAAAAGCTTACCCCAGGAAATTTTAAAATATCCATTGTTATCTACAAGAGAAGGAATGGCTTCTTTATTTGAACAGCAATGACCTTCCATAAAATTCAGATGAACAGATATTTTTAAAGATGAATTAATACTTTCTTTTCTTTGTTTTAATAAATCTACAGCATAAGAAAAACTATGCATATTCGATAAAATACTTATGCTGTTAATCATTTTATTGTCTATAAGCTTTATAATGTCATCGCAGGAATTTTTGGAAATTCCAAAATCGTCGGCATGTATATCAAATAAAGAAGTATAATTCTGCATAATAAAAAAATCCCTTATTTTATAAGTTTTTCTTCAATATGATATAGTGGTCTGTTTTTTACTTCAATATAAATTTTTCCAATATATTCACCTATTATTCCTAAAGAGAAAGTAAGGAAACCTCCAATTAACCAGATAGAAGCCATTAAAGAAGCCCAGCCAGGTACATAATGTTTTGTAATTAACGAAACAAGTACGTATACGAAAATTGCAAGGAAACCAATTAAGAATACAATGCCTCCACCTAAGATTAGAGAAATTGGCCTTGTCGAAAAAGAGAAAATTCCGTCAGTCGCAAGCTTTAACATTTTGCTTAATGTATATTTTGATTTTCCTGCTTCTCGTTCTCCAATTGTGTCATTAACTGTTGCTGTATTATGTCCAATTGTTGGCATTAAACCACGTAAATAAAGATTTTTTTCATTGTACTGAGCAAGTCTTTCTACAGCTTCTTTTTTCATAAGACGAAAATCTGCATGATTATAAACTGCTTTAACGCCCATCATTTCCTGTAATTTATAGAATGAAACTGCGGTTGTGCGTTTTAAAAACGAATCTTTCTTACGGCTTGTTTTTACACCGTATACTATATCATTTCCTTTTTCACAAAGATCTATCATCTGTTCAATACAATTTAAATCATCCTGAAGATCTGCATCAATTGTAATAAGAGCATCACATAATGTATAAGCCGTCATCATACCGGCCATAATTGCATTCTGATGTCCGACATTATGAGTAAGATTAATTCCAAAGATAAAGTTTTTTTCTTCATAAAACTTTTTAATCAAAGCCCAGGTAGAATCTTTACTTCCGTCATTAACAAACAATACAAAACTGTCTTTAGAAATTTTCTTTTTGGAAATTAAATCCTTAAAAAGATTTTCTAATTTTATAACAGAAATAGGTAGAACTTCTTCTTCGTTATAACATGGCGAAACAATTCCAAGTTTTATCATTTTTTATCTCCAGTAAAATTAATTAAAAGCTGTCTTTAAAAGCCTGATGACTTTCATAATCAAAAATTATAAAGTAATTATCCTGATAAACTTTAGTTCCATTTTTTAAAATAGAATAATCTTTTGCATAATCATATTCTTGTGAAGAAAGCAAGAAGAAGATATGACCGCAATCATTATTATTTTCATAATATCGTTTAGCAGTAAGCCATTTATCGTAGGAATAATGATTATTTGGAATAAAGTCGCCGGAAGGAGTTTCTGTTTTATCAAAATTGCCAACTTTAATTTTACCATCTGTCATAAAACTTATTACATTGGCATTTTCAAAAAGTGCATAACCAAAAGTATAATTATTATCTAAAAGATATTTTACAGAAGTTTCGCGATGTTCATTTTCATTTGTATTAATAAAATGCTGTATTGTAAGGAAAGAAGATGAAATAAGAGCAATACCCAAAGAAATACCGATAAAATATTTTTTTATATTACTGAAATTTTTTGAAGATAATTGAATTGCAATAATTAAGAAAAGCAGAACTAAAATTGAATAATAATATCTGCCATAAAATTCAACTGTATAATACACAAAAGTATTAAAGAAAAAGCTGACAATAACAAAATAAATTACAAACTTCTGAATTGAAGAAACTTCATTTGATTTAAGTAAGCCAGAAATGTTAATAATTGAAAGAACAAGTCCAGTAATTACAAGAAGGTTAATAAACCCAGCAGGTGTCATTACAGAAACACCTTCCTGGTATCCAAATGTATTAAGTATTGTACGTAAAAGATCTAAGAGTGAAGTAGTACCCAGACTACAGAATTGAATCTTGTTAAAATGAGAAAGATAATAAAAGTGTTGTATAACAGTACTACTAAATACGTAACCAATTCCACATGAAATAAAACTTGTTACTGCAAGGAATACAGTTTGATTCTTAATCCAAAAGTTTTTGAACTCAGTTATTCTCGGATTGTCTTTTTTATTTGCTTCAAGGAAAACAGCAACAATGCTTAAAGGAAATACAAAATTCAAAACATAACGGATTGTAGAAAGTCCGCAAATAAAAGCAAAAATTAAAAAGAGCCATTTAAGTAACTTAGGTCTTTTTGGATTTCTATAAATTATATGAATAAAAAGCATTAAATAGGCAAAACAAAGTGTTATGTGTGGAAGATAATAATTTCCCCAGGTTCCAATATACATTGCCTGCCAGGAAAATGGACTAAAAAGAATAAAAGAAATAAAAAGTTTAATCCATGTTTCTTTAATTTCAATTATTTCAAGAAGCTTCCAGGTAACAATAAACAAAATAAAGCAACAGAATAATGTTGTAAGAGTTTTATTGATTGTCCAGTTTTTTGTAAACCAGAAAATCGGAGCAGAAATTAATTCTGTATTCAATGTACGTAATTCAGTTCCATAATAATAACCTGTTGGTAAAACAGATTTTTCAAGATTACATTCGTTTGCAAGAACAAATTCAGATGCAAGATCAGAATTAACATGATAATTTGAAGCAACTGCAGATGCAAAAAGAATAGAAAATCCTAATAAAACAAATGTAGTTATAAGTAAAATTATTTTGTATTTATTTTCATATTTAGGAAAAATCAGTGCATTTAAAGTAACAACAATAAAAATAGGAAACAAAAACAATGACTCAAGAGTAGGAAGCCATTTATTTAAATCAAAATCTCTATGAAATATTTTCTGAGAAAGAATATTATAAGCAAAATCAATGAATTGACCAGAACAAAGAACTAGAATAGTTCCCAATAAAAAAATAAATGATGATATACAAATTAGTATAATGCTGTTCTTTTTTGAAAAATAATTCATTCATATATTATATCATTTATAATTTCTAAAAACAAGAATGAGAAAAGTTATTCCGCTTCATGTTTAAATACAATTAATCGTTGGCCAAGATAATTTATTACAGTATATAGTATTTCTCCTGTAAGCATTGCAATATTATCTTTGACTTTTATACTCTGAGAAGAAAAAATCCAGTAAATAAGGTATTTTGCACCAATATAAGCAATTAAATAACATATTACCAAAAGCAGAATAAATTGAATAATTTGTTTGAAACTTTTTTCTGTATTTTTGAAAGTAAAAAACTTATTAAGAAAAAAACTACATATACCACCTGCAATATAATTACAGGCAGAAGAAAACCAGTAATTACAATGTGCTAAATTATACAATAAAAACATTGTACCGGTACCAACAAGAGTATTGATGATACCAACAATAATAAATTTAATTAGTTTTATATCTATAAGTTCTTTAAGCTTCATAATAAAAAAATTAGTCTCTAGAAAACAAATCTCTTGTGTATACTTTTCCAGAACAATCTTTTAATTCATCTGTCATGCGATTTGCAAGAATTATATCGCAGTTAGATTTAAAAGATGTTAAATCGTGTTCAAGCTTAAAGCCTTCAAAAGAGTCACAGGAAAGCGTTGGTTCATAAATAACAACATTAACACCTTCGCCGCGTAAAATTTTCATTATATCCTGAATAGAACTCTGGCGGAAATTGTCGCTGTTTGCTTTCATTGTAAGACGATAGATACCGACTATTTTTGGTTTACGGCTGAGAATCTGGTGAGCAATGAATTCCTTGCGTGTACGGTTTGAATCCACAATTGCCTGAATAAGATTCTGCGGAACAGAATTAAAATTTGCAAGAAGCTGTTTTGTGTCTTTTGGAAGACAGTAACCGCCATAACCAAAACTCGGGTTGTTATAAAAATCACCGATTCTAGGATCAAGACTTATTCCCTGAATTATCTGTTTTGTATTCAGGCCGCGGAGTTCTGCATAAGTATCGAGCTCATTAAAATACGCAACGCGTAATGCAAGATATGTATTTGCAAAAAGCTTAATTGCTTCGGCTTCGGTACAGTTTGGAGTAAGGATTTCTACATCTTTTTTGATTGCCCCTTCAAGCAGAAGATCAGCAAAGGCAGATGCTTTTTGTGCAAGTTGTGGTTTTGTTTTTGGATAACTTACGACAATGCGGCTAGGGTAGAGATTGTCGTAAAGTGCATGACCTTCGCGAAGGAACTCAGGAGAAAATAAGATATTTAAGTTTGGAAATGCATTATAAAGAGAATCGGTATAGCCTACTGGAATAGTAGATTTAATTACAATAGTAGACTGAGGGCATTTCTGTGCAACAATTTTAAGAACAGCTTCTATAGATGAAGTATCAAAGAAGTTTTTTTCGGAATCATAATTGGTTGGGGTTGCAATTACAACAAAATCAGGAGAGTCATAAGCAAAATTGGCATCGCAGGTTGCTTTAAGTTTAAGCGGTTTGGATTCAAGATATTCAGAAATCTCTTTATCTACAATTGGAGATTTTTTGCTATTGATTAAATCAACCTTGTTCTGCATTATATCACATGCAATAACTTCGTTATGCTGTGCCAGAAGAATAGAAATTGAAAGGCCTACGTAGCCTGTGCCTGCAACTGTAATTTTCATACTGTTAATTTTAGCGTTTTTGTTCTGTTTGTTCTACTATTTTTAGGAATTGTGTTGTAATGTTTTCCCAACAGCGGTCATCAAGTTTAAAGGTATAATTTTGTGAACCGGCTTTTACTGACTTTTGAACTGCTTGAATAAAATCATCATAAGAATAGGTTACCGTCACACCAGCGTCTTTTAGTTTTGGGGTATCGCAATAAGCAACAATAGGTTTATGAGCTGCCATTGCCTGATAGTATTTTGCAGTAATTCCAAGCGGACGGTCTTTGTAAAAATCAGTAACATAAGGGACCATAACTACAGTGCAGTTTGTAATCCATGCAGGAACTTCCGCAGGCTTTATTCCTGGAACATAAAAAAGATTGGAGGTCTGTTTAACTTTTTTCTGAATATCCTTCATCGGGTAATTCGGGCAGACAACGATATAATTAAAATCTGGATTTACAGCTGCGGCTTTAAAAAGAAGCGGCCATTCAACTTCCCATGCACCGACATACAAAATTGTGTTTGTTTTTTTTAAAAGCTCTGGGGTAGTGTATGATTTTGTATACGAGTTAATATCAATTCCATTGGAAAGAACAGTATAATTTACTTTGTTGTCAAAATCTGGAATAGATTTTCTGTAGGCTTCAAGGCCTTCGTCATTTACGATAACAGACAAATCGGCTTTATAAAGGATGTTCTGTTCAAGCTTTTTTACACGCTGAGGTACACTTGCATAAACCATAGGATCACTTGGACGATAAATCATTTTTGCCTGTGGAAAAAGCTTTTTGAGTTTGTCTATAAAAGCAACACCTTCACAAGATTCAAAAATAAAAAAGTCAGTACCATTAAGATATTTTTTGCAAAAGCGTTTGAAAGAAACAAATGAGTGAGTAAGAAAAAAGTTCATGAGACTATCGGGTAGGAGTTTACCTGCAGAATCAGAAAGCCGGAATGTGGGGTATGTCACGTTAAAAACTTTGCCGCTGCCACATTCATATTCAACACCTTTTGTAAGCTTTTTTATAACATCACGGTTTAACTGTTCGCGTTTCATAAAAAGCCCATAGTATGGACGAGGAAATGAAAAGAAAACAGTTTCAATTTCCGCCTGAGCCGAAGCCTCTGCAAACTTGTGAAATCCGCCTTGTCGTTTTGTATCCCAATTGTGGGTGGTTATGAAGGTTAGTTTGTGCATAGAATTATTTTATATTACATCTTGACTTCTTATGGTATCAACTTTGAATTTAATATTTTCTGTCTTTTCTAAAAGTTTAAGTTTTTTATATTCAATTGAATTTAATTCAGGTTTCTTTGTTTTTGTTACAATAATTTTAAATAAATAGTTATTTGTTTGATAATACTCTTTAAAATAATTAAATGTTTCATGTATTTGTTTACAAGCATGACTTAAGTCAGATCCTTTTAGTTCAATAAGAAAGATTTTTTCTGTGATTTTGTTTTTTGATACATCAATTGCATAATCGCATTTATTTCCAGTTTTTATTAATTTTCCATCAACTCGAATCTTCTTAATGTAATAGTTTGAATTATTAATTAAAGAAAAACTTCTACCTTTCTCTTTGCATACTATAGTATTAATAATTCCACATTGTTCAATTGAATCTATTGGGTATTTATTCATACTACACTCCAAAATCAATATCAGTGAGTTTTGAATAAACTTCATTTATTGTCTTAGAACATTTATCAATGGCGCCAGAATCAATTTGTTTAATTTTATCATCCATTATTGAATGAATTTCCCCATTTTCTATTTTATATGTACTTACATTTTCATAAGATATTTGACATTCTTCTGAAATCAATTCTTGTGAATCTTTTCCAGATTTTCTAATTTTATCAGCATATATACTATTGTTAATTGTTTCAAGAATATATGGACTGTGTGTAGTTATTACAAGAGAGTTATCCGTTTTATTCGAGAAACCTTTTAGAATTTTCATTATTAATTCATATTGTGAAGTAGGGAATAAACTTTGTTCTGGTTCTTCAATAATACATATAAGACGAGAATTAATAATTTTTTTTTGTTCTTTTAATAATTGATCAGCGGTATTATTAGTGTTTTCAGATATTTTTTTTAATTGAACAATTTGAAAAAGATTCAATTCATTCTGTCGCTCAGTAATAGAATGATTAAGTTGATTAAGATAATGATTAACAGTTATATATAAAGGTGTTAATGATTGTAATCCACTCGAAGCTTCATCGATCTTAATTTCATACCCGTTATTTTTGTCTGATATATAAGCGGTATTCTCGCTTTCTGAAAAACGGAATTCATATCCATTAATTGGTAACAATACTTTGTTACCAGCCTGGGCCTTTACAGCATCATAATAGTCAGAAAGAAAATCGAGTACATTGCTTGGCATTCCTGCAACTTTATTTGGATTTGAAATTGCTGTGCAAAAACTTCTTTCTGCAGGAACATATAAAACTTTAGGTCGGATATAATTGTCAGAAAGATTTTGAATAGACAATTGTCCATCTTCATAATTAATAATAATTGTATCTGTCTTATATCGTATTGTAGTATTTGGATTTAAGAAAGTATCAATCCTATGAAACTTTAAGTATAGTTGTAATAGATTTGTTTTAAATACTTCTGCAATTTCTTTATTTTTATCTTGAGCTTGTTTCTCAATCCATGAAAAAAGAGATATAATTTTAGCAAGTGAACTTTTTCCAGTTCCCTGATCGCCAACAAAAATAGTGAGTTTAGAAATATCAAAATAACTATCATTTGAATCTGTAAAACCAGATTTTATTGGACCAAAATTTTTTATAAATAACTGTTGCAAAGTTTATACCCCAAAAATTGGAATGATATTTTTAATTATACTAAATTAATACTAATTTGAATAGTTTTTTTATTTAATACTTAATGATTATTTTATTTATTGAAGGAAAAAATATTTTTACTAAAGTTTGTTAAGATTTTCTTTCCTTGAATCTTTGTAATTATCCTAATTCATTTTCTACTTAATGTATTTTGAATTAGAGTGTAATTGTTCTGATTAAATTAAATCTGAATAATGCAATAAGTCATTAGTAACATTTATTATTTATAATACCTAACAAAAAAATTTTTTTAGGTATTTTCATTTTTTATAATTTTCAAATATTCATCCCAATTTCCCATGTCTATCCAAGAACCTTCACTTACAGGAAAAACACCAATATTTTTACCATTTTCTTTAAGTTTTAAAATAAGATCTGTAATATGCATAAAAGAATTCTCTGGTAAATATTCAAAAATTTCTGGTTCAAGAATATAAAGACCTGAATTTATCTGATAAACAATATTTGGTTTTTCATTAAGACTCTGTAACATCCCATTTTCAGTTGTTTCTATTGTACCATATGGAATTTTATAATTCTTTAAGACAGATACAACTGTAATTACATTATTATTTTTTTTATGATATTCAACTAAATCTTTAAGATTTACATCTACAAGAATATCACAATTAGAAACAAAGAAAGTTTGTTTTAACTTGTCTTTAAGGAGATAAAGCGATCCTGCGGTTCCTAATGGCTTATCTTCCTGAATATATGAAACTGTATATTTTTTATCTGGAATTCCGTCAAAATATTCTTTAATTTTCTCTGCTTTATAATTAACAGAAAAAGTAAAATCATTACAACCGACATCTATAAAACGATCCATTATATCTTCAACAATTGTTTTATCATCAATAGGAATTAATGGTTTTGGAATGATATTTGTCAGAGGCCGTAAACGGGTTCCTTCACCTCCAGCCATAATAACAACAGGCAAATTTAGCTTTGTACCAGAAGTAATTTTTTTATCTTGAAAATAATCTTCCCAAAAAAGAATATCTATAATTTTTGAATTCGAATCTATTACAGGCATAAACTCAATTCTTTCATCTTTCATTCTTTTTAATACTGTTTTTCTGTCATCAGTATCTTTTGCTACAAGTATGTCATTACGAAAGACTGAACTTACAGGAGATTCAAGTGGTATTTTCTTTAATATACTTCGTTGAATATCACCAACGCTTATTAAGCTTATAAATTTATTATTATCGACTACAAGTAAAAGTTTTCTGTCAATCTTGTCCATTAAAGTAAGGGCTTCAAATAAAGTTGTATGTGGTGATATTATTATTTCGTCTTTATTCATTATACATCTCCAGCCATTGTGATTTTAAAACATTCCAGGATTTCATAGACACAACAATAGATTGATTTTTTTGATAATCAATTATTTTATCGAGTTCATTTGATACAATTTGTTCTAATAATTTTGGAAGATCAGAAAAATCTTTATATTCAATCATTTCAACACCAGCATTTGATAATTCAGAATAAACTAGCCATTCAGGTTTTATTACTAAACAATCTGATGCAATGTATTCTATCATACTTGCTGAAACTGCATCTGTGATTTGTCCATATAAAAATATATCTGCGGTTAATCTAAAGGTTGCAACATCATCTTGATTAATATATTTGTCATAGATGCAATATTTAATACCAGATTTATTTAGCAATGAGATAATTTGATTTTTATATGATTCATCTTCACAGCCATAGGAGAGTGGAACAATAATAAATATTTTATCTTTAACAAATTGATTACATTGATTCAGATTGTTTATCATTTGTAGATGTTGTTGCCCTTTAAAACCATTATAACCCAAATGAATCGTTATTTTATCTGTAGGAATTTTCCAATAATTTTTTAATTCTGTACGATTTCTTTTAGATGATGTTAAAATTTTATCAAGAGTACTATCACCAAAATCTAATATTATTGATTTATTAATATATTTTGAATTTGTAATACAATTAAAAGTGTCTCTCATTTCTTTATTCATTAAATTAATTTTATTAGCCCTCTTATATAAAGAATGAAAACTTAAAATAGTTTTCGTTTTTTGACGTAAAAGGTCGCTTCCCCAAAAAGTAAGTATAGTTTTTTTGGCAGTTTTTCCAATAAAAAAATTTACAATATGTGTAAAACGATAATCTATAAAATGATAATGAATAATATCCATTCCTTTAAGTTTATTTTTTAAATTCAATAATCTAAAAGGAAATTTAATTAAGTTTTTTATCTTTGATTCATTATCATTTATGAGAGTAATTACTTTAACTTTCTTTTCTTCCCATATTTGTTCATTTATATTTGTTCGCCATGTAAGGAAAAAAATATCATAGATAGAACTATCGAGGACATTTTCTATATATTCCTGAACAAAATGGACTGAGGTAGGACATGCTAACAGAATAGTTTTTTTTGCCATTTATAATTATCCTGTTAATAAATTTTTGTTACCCAATTATAATATTTAGAATTCAAATGTTTTGCAGCTTTCAAGTATTCTTCATGTAATTTATTAGTTATTTCATGATTATCAAAATTGTATTTATCTATACTTGAAACTGGAGTAACTTCCATTGCAGATCCACATAAGAAAGCTTCATCTGCAGTATATAATTCTGTTCTATCAATTGTTCGTTCTATAACAGGTATTCCCATATCTTTTGCAAGACACATTATAGAATCTCTGGTAATACTTTCAAGGACACTATCTGTTAGCATTGGAGTTATGAGTTTTCCGTCTTTTACCATAAAGAAGCAGCTTCCTGGGCCTTCAGAAATTTTTCCAAACTCATTTAAAAATAAACAAGTATCATAACCATTTCTTAATGCTTCTCTTTGGCCCATACGTGAATTAATATAATTAGCACCACATTTAATACGAGGACTAAGCATTGTATCACTTATTCTTCTCCAGCTGGAAATACATACATTTAATCCTTTTTTATTATATTCTGCACTTGTTTTTTTTCGTTGTATAGGTGAAACAAACATACCGACAGGTCCATCTGATCTCCAGGAACCAGAACCTTCTACAAATAAAGTTTGTCTTACAGAAACATTTTCTTTAAATCCACAGGCAGTTACTACATCGATAAAAGCTTTTTGCATATCTTCTTTAGTATATTTGCAATCAATTTGAAGAAGTTTAGCTGATTGTAATAATCTTTTATAATGAGAATCTAAACGGAAAGCATATAAATGTTGTTCTTCATCGTTCCAATAACAAGGAATGCCTTCAAATACATTTAAACCAAACTGTGCTGTTGGCGACATAACATTGCATTGAGCATCTTTCAATGGAATAATATTTCCATCATACCAGATTAATAAATCAGAATTATTGTTTTCCAAAGCCATGATTGTAAAGACTCCTTAATAAAAAAATTATAACTAATTTAATTAGAAATTGTAAGTAGAAAATAAATTTTCAAAATTTTCAGCATTTTTTATAATTTCTATATTATCAATACCTTTACTTATGTCAATTATAGGAAAATTAGGGAAGATAAAAGGAGGTTTCATTACAATTGAATAAGAACCACAATAATGAAGAATTATAAAATCATCTTTAGCTACAGTTCCATTATAATTTTTATATAAATAATCATTTTCAATACAAGTATATCCTGCGAAATCAAGATTGTCATATTTTTTTTGATTTTCTCCAGCATGAATAATATCAATAGGAGGATTTATTCCAGACATACTGATATTTTTTTGACTGCCATATACTGTTGCGATTGTCTTATTCGAAATTGTTTTTATATTCATAACTTTAAAAACAGCTCTCATGCAGTCTGCAGCAATTGCTGTTCCTGGTTCAATAATTAACATAGGTTTTACATCTGCATCTTTAAAATGCTCAGCAATTAGACATGCACTTGCTTCTGCAAAAGGTTTATATCCACCGTTATTAACACCTATTTGTTTAGCAAAATCTTCAGACATATGTCCACTTAAAGCTCCGCCTAAATCGATTCTTTCAGGCCTAATACCATAATTTTGTGTAAGTTTATCATAAACATTCAGCATAGTTTGAGTTCGTTTCTTCCAATAAAAAGGATTTCTTTTTGCAAAGTGACATTGAATAGATAAAAGATTAATGTTTGGGGTTGAAGCAATTTCAGAACAGATTGTATTAAAATCTTCACTTTCAATATCAATTCCAAAACGAGAAATTACACCATCTCCAACATCAAAATTACATCTTATTCCAATATTAATAATTTTGTTTTTGTTTATTTTAGCTAATTCTAAAATATGTTTCCATTCATCAAAATTATCAATATTTACAGTTCCACCTTCTAAAAGAAATGATTCTAACACAGTTTTATTCTTTATTGGGCCATTCCAAATAATATGATCATTAGTTACTCCTGAATGTTTTGCAATTTCTAATTCCATATCTGAAACAACTTCTGCAAAACCATCTTGAGAATTTACAAGCTTACATAATTTTGGAATATAATTTGTTTTATAACTATAAGCAATATTGAAATTTGGGTAAAACGATGTAAATGTTTTTTTCAGCTCACAATAGTTTGATAAAAAAACATCTGAATCCAAAAGATAAAATCCATTTCCAAATTGTTTATTTAATATATTAATATCTTTTAATGAAAGCTCATGCATTATTTGTTTTCCTTGTTATTCATATTATTTAATGTATATTCTACACCCTGATTTACTAAATCTTTATTTTTCAATAAATCTGTTTTAGATAGAGATAATGCTATTTGTTCTTGAGCACGTATAGCTTTAACTCCTTTTGAAAAAAGTCTATCGATTTCTTCTAAGTCTACAATTTTTTCATAATTACAAAAAGAACGTGATAAAATTATTCTTGTAGAACCTAATCTAAAATGTTCAATAATGATTTCTTCAGGCGATGGAATTAAACCAGACCCCATCATTCCAATACCGCCAAATCCAAAAGGGATTCCGGTAGGACGAATCTTATTGCATATTTCTTCAATTTTTCCATTAGAAAGTAATTGGAACATATAAGGTAACTTGTATTCTAGATGTAAATCATTAAGTCCTATATGAATTTCATCTATTCCTTTTAATTTTAAAACTTCATCTAAACATTTTTCTGCATCAATTGTTTCTAATAAGAGTTGAGTTTTACATCTTCCATCAACAGCATGTAAAAAACTGTTAACTTCTTCTGGAGTTCTCCACATTGGAAGCATTATAATATCAGCACCAGCTTCTACAACTTCATCAATCTCATTTTTACTTCTTTCACTCCATGGATTTATTCTAACGAGCATTTCTGATGTAGTTAAAAGTGGTTTTATGGTTTTTATATCATTAATTGAATGTTTGCTTTTAACAGAATTTATTCCTTTTTGACGTTCTTCTTTTCCTTCTGTTTCAAGATCAATCCAAATTCTATCTATATCATTTTTTTGAGCAAGAAGTGCAACCTTAGGATTATTAGTAATATACATCAATTTAAGAATATTCATTAAATATTACTCCTAAAAAGAAATAAATATTTCTTTATAATATTTTTTAATGATAAATAAAAGTTATTAAATATTTTTTTATTAAAATCTATATAACAGAAATAAGGTTTAGTTAATTTTATTTCCTCTTTGTTTTGGACTTTATTGTTTATAATTACAGGTAAAGGATATTTATGTGAAGTATTAACAATTGTAGTTTTATGAGATTGTGTCTGTATAGGAAGAAATATCTTTTTATATTCAGAAAAACATTTTATTTCTTTTAATAAAATGTCTATGGAATCTTGCATAAGATAATAATCAGTTTTTATATAAGAATAATACCTCTCATTTTTTAATATTTTTTTAATATTATTATTCGAAGCTAGAACTATACATTTATTAATATTATTAAAATTCATAATTGCTTTTTTAATTGGAGTTTTATTTGTAAATACCACAATTTTTATTTTATCTGAGTATTGATTTAATGCAGCAACAATAAATCTTCTTAATGCAAGAAAATTTCTATTAGAATGAATAATAAAAAGTATTTCTGGATTAGTTTTATTCATGTATGGTATATTTGAAATGGATTTCATATAAGAGAACTTTTGAAAAGCACTTGTGCCATCTTTACTATAAGATGTCTTTATATTTGTCCAATATTCAGGCGTAAGAACAATTTTATTTACATTGTTACAAAAAAATTGTGCCCATAAACTAAAGGAAGAGTTACTTATTATAAAATTTGAACATTTACTCATTAAGTACAAATCCCAAACAGCACCTTCTTTATCATTATTTGCTTCTACGAAAAAAACATTTTTTTTAATTTGAAGATTATTTCTTGCCCAATTAATGTCATTTGAAAAAATAAAAAAATATGCATCAGGTAGATTATTTAAAATATATGTAATAGCATTATTATAATAGGCTTTTGTTGCTACATTCCCCAAATCAAATAAGTTATTATAATCCCCACAGCGAATATGAACAGCTACTGAATTTTCTTTGTATGATAAAATTTGATTTTCAATAGATTTATTATTTTCAGGTATTCGGTCAATATCAAATACATCATTAAAATTAATATACTTTTTAAAAGGTATTTTTAATGGCCAGTAACCTTCGAAATAATAATTGTATTTAATATTAATATTTGGTATTGAATCAGAATTTCCAGATTTTATGATAATAAATTTTCGCCATTCAATTTTATCAATAGTTTTAAAAGGAAGTTTTGAAATTAAAAAACCACCATGAATACTGTCTGTTATTGAATTCTGTGGAAAGTTGTTATAACTGGTTATATCGCATCTGATTTCAACTTCAGGATATTTTTCTTTTAAATAATGACAGAAATTTAATTGTAATAATTGATTACCAAGTCCACCCATGAATTTTACTACAAACATATTACAATTTTCCTTTTCTACATTTTGCTGTCAAGACTTTTACCTTTTTCTTCATGTTCAAAGTTAGGTAAAAAATCTTTTAATATATTTACAATTTCTTCTTTAGATGTATCTTGTTTTGAAAATGACATTTCGAGTTTATCAAATAGATTTTGAATTTCTTTAATAGGGCGCGCAATTCTATTTGTAATTACACCAAGAGATTCAAACTGCTGCATATCTGTCTGTTCTTCGTCTGTAAAAAACTCTTCATATGCTTTTTCGCCAGTTGTATCAGAACAAGAAAAATGAACAGGGTATTTTTTTGATCCATTTTTTAACTCTTCAGATTTTAAGATTGCTTCTTCATCTGTATTACATTCTAAGATTTCGTAATCATTTTCATGTAAAAAATCTATTGCAATTGAAGAAAAAGTTTTCATTTTCTTTTCTTCAAGTTTTGGGAAATATATTTCTCGATTTTTTCCAAGCATACATGCAAGCATACAAATTTGTCCGCTTTCTTGAGGACTTACAAAATATCTTTTAACATCACTAGGAGCAGAAATAGGTTGAAGTTTTGAAAGGCGATCAATAAAGCCAGCTGGTAATGAACCATTAGAAAAAGCAACATTTGCAAAGCGGGCAGTTTTTACAGGAAACTTATCTGAATAAGAAAAAATTACATCTTCCATTATTCTTTTACTTGCACCCATGATATTTACAGGATTAGCTGCTTTATCTGTAGAAACACAAAAGTATTCTTCAGGTGGAAATTCCGCAAGTAAATCAAGTAATTTTTTTGCATTAAGAACATTATTCTGTAATAAAGCTTCGATTGAATAAATATCTTTTTCGCTTCGAACATGCTTATGTGCACTAAAATTGGCAACAATATCAAAACCTCTGCGCGCACGGAACATTTTTTCAAAAACAGAAGAAGAATAATTAATAGGATAGGGGATATAATCATCTGGAACAAACATGTCTTTTGTACTGCGCAAATCTCGGGTAAGCTCTGCAAGTCCATTTTCATTTATATCTACAACAACAAGAGTTTTAGGTTTAAAATAAAGACATGCTTTGATAAATGAACTTCCAATACTTCCTGCACCACCAATAACAAGCATTGTTTTATCTTTTATTGCTTTTGTAAGAGCTAAAGAATTATTTTGAATATCTCGTTCAAAAAGACTTGAATCGCGCTCTATGACATATTTTGAAATAAATTGTTCTAAATTAATCATAATAATTCCTTAATTATAATACTTTGGTAAAAATAAAGAAAGCAATTCTTTGTTTTATACAGAATTCTCGCATTATCGTTTTTAATTGTTTTTCTTTTAAAAGAAGTTTATAAAAAATATTGTTTTTTATTTCTTTTATTTTTCTAAAATCAAATTTAAAATATCTAAAAATATTATAAAACTCTGGAGCTAATTCGCGTAATATTTCATGATGTATAAGATATTTAAAATTATCATTAATGATATTTTTCTCTTCAAATATTTTATAAAAATATTCCATAGTATTTAATGAAATTTCTATTCGTTTATATGGAATAATTTTATGAGAAATTGAATTACTTAAGATTCTATAATTATATGGACAATCACTTAGTATAATTGCTTTTTTTGAATTAAATAATAAAGGTGTCCCAATAAATAAATCATTGTTTGATTTAAATTTATTGCCATCTTCTAAGATGATATTGTTTTCAAAATCTGTATATTTAATTAATTCTTTTTTATATACTTTTAACCATAAAGCATGAGCTGTTGAAGTCATTATAAAATCTATTAATTGTTTTGTATCAACCAATTGATTTTGTTTTGTTAAAGAAATAATGGATTTTATACCATTTTCATAAACACGTTTATATCCGAAAATTATTAAATCAATATCTGTACTATTTTGAATTTGTTTATTACAAATTTCTAAAAGATTCTTATCATACCAGTCGTCTGCATCTAAACCGCAAATAAAATCTCCAGTAACATTTTCAAAACCTGTTAATTGTGCAGTAACACCACCCTGATTTTTTTGTGTAATTACTTTAATTCTTGAATCTTTTAAAGCATAAGTGTTACATATTTCTAAACTTGAATCAGTACTTCCATCATTTACTAATATAAGTTCCCAGTTCGAATAAGTTTGTAATATTACACTTTCAATACATTGTGCTAAATATTCTTCAGCATTGTATATTCGTATTATTATTGAAAAAAGATTATTCATAATAGATTATAAATCCTTCTTTTTATTTTTCTCATATAAATCAATATATATATTAGTGGAATTAATTAATTCTTTAGTTGTCATCTTATCTTTTTTATATTGTTTTTTAAATGCTAAGTTAGTAGATACATCTTCTAGGTGCTGAACTCTGATTTCAGGTGTATATATCATTTTCAAATTTTCAAGTTGACATTCATAATGAAGAATATCTTCTTCAAAATATAAGAAGGTATTTGGATTAAATGCAAAACTTCTTTTATTAATAAAATCTTCGGAAAATATATAACAAGACCCATGTAAAACAACATTTTCCATTTGCATGTCTATTGAATCTAATTTTACATCAGCTGGTGGAACATTTTTTTTAGGAATTATTTTACGAACCCAATGAAAATATTTATGTCTGAATTTCAACAATTTGTCTGTTATATAAAAAATGAAAAAGTGTGAATAATTTTGTTTTAGTTCTATATTACGAGCTTTAATATCTGATATTGTACGTCCATATAAACGCTTTACATTATAATTATAGGCAGGATTTTGATGCACATTAGTTTTAGGATTATAAATATCTGGTCCTAATACAGAATATTTTTCTTTATCATATAATTCATCAATTTTTATTAAGGAGTTTTTATCTTCAAATAAGACATCGTTATTTATAACAATAATATAGTTACAATCATAATTTGCTTTTAAATATAAATATCCAATATTATTTCCCTGTGCAAATCCAAGATTTTTGTTATTATGTATAAATGTAATAGGGAAATTTTTAAAAAATGATTTTAATTTGTCAAAGGAATCATTCGTTGAACCATTGTCAACACAAACAATTTGTATATCAAAGGTTGAATATAAATTACACAATCTTTCAATACATTTTTTTGTCATTTCATAAGCTAAATAATGTAAAATTACAAAGCCATATTGTTTTGAATTTACAATAGATTTTTTTTTATTTATTTTCATATTATAATTATAACATATATTAGTATTTTTATAACATATATTGCCAATTTTTTTAAATAAATGTTATAATAATATAATTATGAATAATAAAATAGCACTTATAACAGGTATAACAGGACAAGACGGTTCTTTTCTTGCAGAATTCTTACTAGAAAAAGGTTATGAAGTTCATGGCATAATCAGACGTTCTTCTTCATTTAATACAGGACGTATTGAACATTTATACTTAGATACTGCAATAGAAGATATGCACAAAGCTCGCAAAGTTAATCTTCATTATGGTGATCTTACAGATTCAGAAAGTCTTATTCGTTTAATTCGTGAAATCAATCCTTCTGAAATATATAATCTTGGTGCTCAAAGTCATGTTCAGGTTTCTTTTGAAGTACCTGAATATACTGCAGACTGTGATGCAACTGGCGTACTTCGTATTCTTGAAGCAGTTCATTTTTTAGGAATGGAAAAGACTTGCCGTATCTACCAGGCTTCAACATCAGAACTTTTTGGTCTTGTTCAGGAAATACCACAAAAAGAAACAACTCCTTTCTATCCACGCTCTCCTTATGCTGTTGCAAAAATGTACGGTTTTTGGATTATGAAAAACTACCGTGAATCTTATGGAATGTTTTGTGCAAATGGAATTCTTTTTAACCATGAATCAGAACGCCGTGGTGAAACTTTTGTAACTCGTAAAATAACTCTTGCAGCAAGCCGCATCGCTCAGGGGCTTCAGAAAAAACTCTATCTGGGCAACTTGAATGCTCTCCGAGACTGGGGATATGCTCGCGATTATGTTGAATGTATGTGGCTTATTTTACAGCAGGAAAAACCAGATGACTTTGTAGTTGCAACAGGAGAACAGCATTCTGTTCGCGAATTCTGTCAATACGCTTTCCGTGAAGCTGGTATAGAAATTGAATTCAAAGGTGAAGGAATTAACGAAAAAGGATATAATAAGGTAACAGGAGAAATTCTTATAGAAGTAGATCCTAAATACTTCCGTCCTGCAGAGGTAGAAACTTTACTTGGTGACCCTACTAAAGCAAAAACGGTTTTAGGATGGAATCCAACGAAAACCACTTTCCCTGAACTTGTAAAAATCATGATGAAACATGATATGGAATATGTAAAAGCAGAAAAAACATTACATCAAAGATAACTTATGGAAAAGAGTGCAAAAATATATGTAGCAGGACATCGTGGCCTTGTTGGCGGTGCTATTAAAAGATGTCTTGAAGAAAAAGGTTATACAAACCTTATTACAAGAACTCATAAAGAACTTGATCTTTTGAATCAGGCTGCAGTAAATGAGTTCTTTGCAACTGAAAAACCAGAATATGTTTTTCTTGCTGCAGCTCATGTTGGCGGTATTGGTGCTAATTCAACTTATCCTGCAGATTTTATATATCAGAATATGGTAATAGGTTTTAATGTAGTAGAAGCTGCCCGAATTAATGGTGTAAAAAAGTTGATGAATCTCGGTTCAACATGTATATATCCAAAAATGGCTGAACAACCGATTAAAGAAGAATCTCTACTTACCGGACCTCTTGAACCAACAAATGATGCTTATGCTCTTGCTAAAATAAGTGTAATTAAATTGTGTACATCTTATAATAAACAATTTGGTACCAACTTTCTTAGTGTAATGCCTACAAACCTTTATGGACTTGGTGACAATTATGAACTTCAGGGAAGTCATGTTTTTCCTGCTATGATTCGTAAATTCCATGAAGCAAAGGCAAGCGGTGAAGATGTAGTGCATCTTTGGGGCGATGGTTCTCCATTACGTGAATTCCTGTTTGCAGGTGATTTAGCAGATGCCGTCGTTTATCTTATGGAAAATAAGAATGCAGAAGATCTTCGTACTCCAACAGGTGATTTTGTAAATGTTGGTACAGGCAAAGAATGTACAATCAAAGAACTTGCAGAAACTGTTCGCGATATAGTTTACGAAGATGTGTCTGTTTCTGGTCGTACATGCCGAATGGAATGGGATTCAACAAAACCAAACGGAACACCTAGAAAGGTTTGTAATATAACCAGATTAAATAATCTTGGCTGGAAAGCAAATGTTAATGTAAAAGAAGGGGTTAGAATAGTATACGAAGACTTTTTGCACGGGAATGTCAGAAAATGAGTAAAAAAAATCAAATTATAGACAATAATTCTCAACAGTGGACTAAAGTAATTACCGCAAAAAAACGACTTATGGATCTTCATCTTAAAGATGTTTGGGATTACCGCTACCTTATGAAAATGTTCATAAAGCGTGATTTTGTAGTTGCATACAAGCAGACTATTTTGGGTCCCATCTGGTATCTTGTACAGCCGTTAATAACTGCAATCATGTACATGTTTGTATTTGGTAAGATGGCTCAAGTGGGAACAGATGGTATTCCACACATATTGTTCTATTTTGCAGGAACCATGCTATGGACTTATTTTACTTCCTGCCTTACAAGCTGTGCCGATACATTCACAACAAACCAGAACGTATTCGGAAAAGTTTATTTCCCGCGTTTGACTTCTCCTATTGCAACATGTGGATTCCATATTATAAAGCTTGCAATTCAGTTTATACTGCTTGCTGTGCTTTATGTTTACTTTCTGTTTTTCCAAAAGGCCCCGATTCAGATTTCGTTTTGGGCGTTTTTATTTCCATTTATAGTTTTATGGATTGGTCTTTTGGGAGGAAGCCTTGGACTCATAGTAAGTTCACTTACAACTAAATATCGTGACCTAAAGCTTCTTCTTACTTTTGGAATACAGCTTGCCATGTATGCAACCCCTGTTGTGTATCCTATTTCTGAAATTCCAGAAAACTTCAGCTGGCTTGCATATGTTAATCCAATGTGTGCTCCTATAGAGTTTTTTAGAATTGCATTTTATGGAGCTGGAAATCTAGAGCCTGCAATGCTTATCACAAGCCTTGCAATGACCTTTGTATTTACATTTTTGGGGCTTGTTTTGTTTACAAAGAACGAGCGTAACTTTGTGGATGTTATTTAAGGATAATTTATGTCAGACGATATAGCTATTAAAGTTGAAAACCTTTCAAAATATTACAGACTCGGTGTAATAAACAATGGCACACTTTTCCGTGATATACAAACTTGGTGGGCTCGTGTACGAGGAAAGGAAGATCCTCATGCAAAAATAGGAAGCAAATATGACCCAACAGCAGAAGGTTTCTGGGCTCTTAAAGACCTGAACTTCGAAATCAAAAAAGGTGATCGCGTTGGAATCATAGGTCATAACGGTGCTGGAAAGTCAACATTGCTCAAGCTTTTAAGTCAGATAACAGCACCAACAGAAGGTAACATCAAAATTAATGGTAAAATTGCGAGTCTTCTTGAAGTAGGAACCGGCTTTCACCCTGAGATGACTGGCCGCGAAAATATTTACATGAACGGTGCTATCCTTGGCATGAAGCATGATGAAATCGATAAGAAAGTAAATGACATAATTGAATTCTCTGAAATTGGTGAACACATTGACACTCCAGTAAAACGATACTCAAGTGGAATGTACGTGCGCTTGGCATTTGCAGTGGCGGCTCATCTGGACAGTGATATTTTGATTGCAGATGAGGTTTTAGCAGTTGGAGATGCTGCATTCCAAAAAAAAGCCCTAGGAAAGATGAATGAACTTTCCAGTAATCAGGGAAGAACAGTACTTTTCGTTTCTCACAATATGGAACAGGTAAAGAATTTATGCAATAAGGGAATTGTTTTAGAAAAGGGAAGGGTGATTAGGGAGGATAAGGAGATAGGAAAATCTATTAACTATTATTTAGGAAAAAATGAGGATAATAGTGATATTGTAACAACAAGATGGAAGAATAAAGATAAGATTTATGATAAATGTTTTAACCCCTTATGTATGGAAATACTGGATATAAATAATCAATTAGTATCAAAACCTTTGGATTATACAAAGGATTATAAAATTCGTTTAACCGTTTCTATAGATGAACCTGATTCAAATATTGATTTTTTTGTTAGTGGGTATAAGGGTGGAGAACGTTTTTTTGTAATATCTAAACCTAAAACTATAAAAATACAAAAAGGACTTAATTATATCGAATTTTATTTACCTAAAAGTACAATTTTGCCAAATAAATATATATTATCACTTGGTGCCTTAAAAAATAATAAGACTATATGGATTATTAATCCCGAAAATTATGATGTATTAATTCAGACTATGATAACAAATCCTTCTAATCCTATTTTTAATTCAAAGTTTTTATAATTATTCTTTGGAGGTCGATTAATGATATCTTTTAATATATCACCGAATATTGAAACTTCAATAAAGTATATTGGTGAAGTAATTGCAAATCATAAAATTTGTGGAGACGGTGAGTTTACAAAAAAATGTAACGAGTGGCTAGAAAAGCGTTTTAATGCAAAAAAAATTCTTCTTACAACAAGTGGAACTTCCGCATTGGAAATTGCAGCTCTCCTTTGTGATGTAAAGCCTGATGATGAAGTAATTATGCCAAGCTATACATTCTGCTCAACTGCAGATGCATTTGTTCAGCGTGGATGTAAAATTGTATTTGTGGATGTCAGACCAGATACAATGAATATTGATGAAAATCTTATTGAAAAAGCAATTACAGATAAAACAAAAGTAATTTGTGTGGTTCATTATGCAGGGGTTGCATGTGAAATGGACACAATTATGAATATTGCACATCGTCATAATCTTAAAGTTGTAGAAGATGCTGCTCAGGGAGTTATGTCTTCTTATAAGGGAAAAGCTCTTGGTACAATCGGGGATTATGGTTGTTATTCTTTTCATGAAACAAAAAACTATAGCATGGGTGAAGGTGGGGCTATTGTAATCAATACAAATAATGAAGATATTGAAAAAGCTGAAATTATCCGTGAAAAAGGAACTAATCGTTCTAAGTTCTGGCGTGGACAAATTGATAAATACACTTGGGTTGATTATGGTTCAAGCTATCTTCCAAGTGAATTAAATGCAGCTTATCTTTGGGCTCAACTTGAAGTTGCTGATAAAATAAATAATTCTAGAATTTCTGTATGGAACCGTTATTATGATGCATTTAAGTCTTTAGCAGATTCTGGAAAAATTGAGATTCCTTATATTCCAGAAAGTTGTGTTCATAATGCTCATATTTTCTATGTAAAATGTAAAGATTTAGATGAACGAACAGCGTTTATTTCATATATGAAAGAACATGATATTGGATGTGTTTTCCATTATATACCTTTACACTCAGCACCTGCAGGATTAAAATTCGGTCGCTTTGACGGTGAAGATATATTCACCACAAAAGAGAGTGAAAGAATTGTAAGACTTCCTCTCTGGTATGGGATGAAAGATGAAGATGTTTTTAAAGTTATATATACTGTAAAAAGTTTTTTGGAATATTAATTATGAAAAAAATTGCATTATTTCTTGCCACAAAGAAAGGGTTTTCTGTTTTGGATAGTCTGTGCCAATCCGAGTATATTAAATATATCTTCTGCGTTATTTCTTTTCATGAAGTCGGGGTTCAAAAAGATTGGTCTGAGGATTTAAAGTATTTATGTAATAAATATAAAATAAAATTCTATTTCTGGAAGGAAATAAAAGATAATTTAGGTGGATTTATAAAGAACAATTTAATTACAAGTGTAATAGCAATATCATGGAGGTTTTTGCTTCCAATAGAAATTAATAATGATTTAGAAGATAATATCATTGTTTTTCATGATTCTTTACTTCCAAAATATAGAGGTTTTGCTCCTGTTGTAACTGCTATATTGAATAATGATAATTTTATCGGTGCTACGGCTTTATTTGCAAGTAATTCAGTTGATGCAGGTAATATAATTTTACAAAAAAAAATAATAATACAATCAAATGAATATATATCAAATGTAATTGAACGGATTTCAGAATTATATGTTGATATGTGTTTTGAAATTATGGATAAAATACTAGGTAATTCTCTTTCTTCTGTTCAACAAAATGAACTTGAAGCAACATATAGTATTTGGCGTGATGAAGAAGATTATGAAATTGATTGGTCAAAAACAAATCTGGATATATACAATCAAATAAGAGCAACAGGATATCCTTATAAAGGTTCTTTTACTTACATTGATGGAGATGTCGTTAGAATTCTTTCTGCAGAAATAGAACCTGATATTCAATTTGCTATTAGAGATCCAGGAAAAATTTGGAGCCTGAATGGAGGTATACCAAGTGTTATTTGTGGAAAAGGTCTTCTCAAGATAACAAAAGCTATATATGATTCTGGAGAATTATATATTTTTAAAAAACTTCGTGTTAGATTAGGTAAAGTAAGATATATAATGAACAAAAACAACTAGTTTTCTTTTTTTATTGCATGCTTTGATTCTGAAAAAATGAATCTTTGATATTATTGATAATATCAAAATTTTAATATGAGAAAATAAGTTACAAGATGATTAGAAATTAGAAAGAAATATTACAGGATATGAATAAAATAACAGATAGTTAGATCGTTATGATTATTATTTAATGAGGCGTAATTATGTTGAAAATAAAAGATTTCCTAAAAAACAATAAACTATTAGTAGAGCTAGTTTATAAAATAAGATTAGTAAAAACAAAAATGCTCAATCATACAACAATAAAAAAAATTAATCATGCAATTAATTCCAATTCAATAATACACTTAATGTTTAATGATAAATTTAACAAACCGTATGTTGATTTTTTGAAAGAATATTTTGATTCAAAACAGCATATAGTTTTATGTAAGCGTTGGTTTAATTTTCCATTTCCATTCGGAACTAATGTTTTTGAAGTGAGTACTTTTAAAAATATTCATTTTCAAAGATGTAAAAAAATAATTTGTCATTCTTTATTTGATAGTGAAGTAATTGATTTGTTATACTGTAATAAGAAATTGTTAAAAAAAACTTCTTGGGTTGTATGGGGGGGCGATTTATATAATTCAATTCGTGATGATAAAAATGATTACGTTAGAAGTAATTTTTCACAATATCTTACAGGCATAGATCAACAGATTATAAAAAATAAATATAATAAAAATGCTGAATGTGTTGATGTTGGTGGTTACTTATTTCCAATAACAAAGAAAATGTTAGATAATGCTGAAAAAAAAACCAATAAAAAAAATTGTACCGTTGTCCAAATAAATAATTCTTCAGATAAATCAACAATTGAAATTTTTCATTTGCTTGAGAAATTTAAAAACGAAAACATAATAATAAGAACTATTGTTTCGTATGGTGAGTACAAAAACGAAGTAATAAAAGAAGGATTGAAAATTTTTGGAGAAAAATTCGAATATTTAGATAGTTATTTAGATCCTCAAGATTATGCTTTTTATATTTCAAACAGTGATATTTTAATTTTAAATCAAAGTCGACAACAAGGAGTTGGTAATACAAAAGCTTTCTTATATCTTAAAAAAAAGGTTTTCATACGTTCAGATGTCTCAACTTATACATATTTACATAATAATAATATTCACATATATGATACTTTAGAAATAAAAAACATGTCTTTTGATGATTTTACCAAAAATGACTATGCAGATGTTAATAAAATTTATGTTAATAAATACTTTGATTTAAAGTTTTTAAGTAAAACATGGGCAAAAGCCTTTGTATGATGAATAAAATAAATTATTAATAAGAATTTTGCAATATGACATATTCCTAAATTATATTTTTTATCTACAGTTCATTAAAGTTCTTGTCGATTACGATATACAAATCAGTATGAACGAAAACGAAAGGGCTCTTAACAACATCAAAATTGAACATCTTTAGAGAAGCTTAAAGTACGAGAACATCTATCTTAAATGTTACAAAACAATTAAAGACTTTAATTCCGTCGAAGATGTCTACCTAAGTTTCTAGAACACAGCGAGATTTTATCAGCCTCAGGACTACAATGTACTTGATGAAATGTATACACTATACGAACAAGTTTCAGAATGAACTGATGGCAATTTTTGGGTAAGGAGACAAAATTTTTTTTCTCCAGCAACAATAACAAGGTTAAAGGATTGTTTGCTGAAAGCATACAATGAATGGCCACATAGAAGGCTTGACAACAAGGCATACATTTACGTCTAGGCAGACTGTGTTTTAATCCACTGTACGACTTGATGACAAGAAGAAATGTCTTTTCGTAATAATAAGAGTTATGGTATATCAGTATTTCATTTAGACATATAAGCATAAATACCCGAATTCAACTGAGTGTATTTCAAAAGATTATGATAATCTGTTAAGGTTATATGATTATAGGGCAGAGCAATGGAGTCATATTAGAACTTAAACCCCTCTAGAATCAATATTCGAAATGGTATGGCAGAGTCACTGGTCAACAAAGGAGAATGGATTCTTAGAACGACACTAATAATAGTATTCAAACTTTGCAAAGAAACATAAAAAAAGGAGAAGATTCAAAGATTTTGAGAAACTTCAGCTGGTCAAAGAAGATAAAAGTTTTGTAGATGAAATCTTACAGATTGCAGCCTAGTCTAATCTCAGAATTTTCATCTACAACTATTGACAATATCTCAAAAACTTGATTTATATTGATAATAATATAAGTTTTTTTACTATTAAAATCTAATTGAATATTTTAGTTAGTTGATATTAAAAAAATAATAAAAAAATTGGATAATAAAAATGAGTAAAAATATCAGCGGAGGTTTTAAGATGAATTTATACAATAAACTAATTTCTAAAGAGGAATCAGTTTCGCTTGTGGGACTGGGCTATGTAGGTATGCCAATAGCACATGCTTTTGCTAAGAAAGGACTTAATGTTATCGGGTTTGACTTAAATAAAGAAAAGATTGAATTATATAAATCTGGTATTGATCCAACTAAAGAAGTTGGTGATGAAGAAATAAAAAACACAAAGATTCATTTTACTTCAAATGAAGCTGACCTTATGAAAGCAAAGTTTCATATAGTTGCAGTACCTACACCTGTAAATCAAGACCATACACCAGATTTGACACCTGTAATTGGAGCTTCAGAAATTGTAGGTCGTAATCTAGTTCCCGGCTCAATTGTTGTTTATGAATCAACTGTTTATCCTGGATGTACTGAAAATGTTTGTATTCCTATTCTTGAACGTGAGTCTGGATTAAAATGTGGTACTGATTTTAAGGTTGGATATAGCCCGGAACGTATTAATCCTGGTGATAAGATTCATCGCCTCGAGAATATTCATAAGATAGTATCTGGGATGGATGATGAATCAAGAGATATTATAAAAGCTGTTTATGATACTGTTATTGAAGTTGGTACATATCCTGTCTCAAATATTCGAACGGCTGAAGCTGTTAAAGTAGTTGAAAACAGTCAGCGAGATATAAATATTGCTTTTATGAATGAGTTAGCCATGGTATTTGACCGTATGGATATTGATACAAACGAAGTTGTAGACGGTATGAATACAAAATGGAATGCTCTTGGTTTCCGTCCTGGTTTGGTTGGCGGACATTGTATTGGAGTTGACCCTTATTACTTTACATATGAAGCCGAAAAACTTGGTTATCATAGCCAGATTATATTAAATGGTCGAATTGTTAACGATAGCATGGGAGCTTACATTGCTGATGTTGCGATTAGAAGCATGATAAAAGCTGGTCAGGCTCCAAAGAAGAGTAATGTAGTAATTTTGGGATTAACTTTCAAAGAGAACTGTCCAGATACAAGAAACAGTAAAGTTAATGACATTATTAAACAGCTTAATAAATACGGAATAACACCTGCTGTAATTGACCCATGGGCTTCTGAAAGAGATGCTATGAATGAATATTCTGTGAAACTAACTAAGTTGGATGATGTTAAAGATGCTGATTGTGTAATTGTTGCTGTTGCCCACAATGAGTTTAAGGAACTTGGTCTTAACGGAATAAAGAAACTGTTTAAAAATACTTCAGATGCAGAAAAAGTTTTGATTGATGTAAAGGGACTTTATAAAGTTGAAGAGCTTAAATCTTCTGGCCTAATGTGGTGGAGATTGTAAGATATGCAAGACATTTTTTTCTCTATTGTGATTCCTGTACATAATCGAGAACATACGCTTGATAGATGTATTAAATCTATTCTCGAACAGACATATTCATATTTTGAATTACTACTTGTCGATGACCATTCAACAGATGGAAGTATTAATAAAATAAAAGAGTATTGTTCTTTAGATTCACGCGTAAAACTAATTCTACAAAAAGAAAATAAACATGGTGCTCAGGCAGCACGGAATTTAGGAATCATTTCTGCAAAATATGACTGGATAATGTTTAATGATAGTGATGATACATGGGTTCCTTATAAAATAGAGAGACAATTAGAAATTTTAATGAAGAATCAATTTGATGAAAAAATTGTTATATATTCAGATTGTAATACAATAAATGTTAATACTGGAGAAATAAAAAAATGGTCTTTGCCACATATACCTAAAGAAAATTCATATAAATATTTACTTGTACAACCAGCACCAGTTTTTATTACACTTGTTTGTTCAAAAGTTTTGCTTTCTAAGATTAATTATTTGGATGAAGCTGTTCCATCATATCAAGAATGGGATACAAGTATAAGGCTGTCAAAATCTGGTTTTATAGAGCATATAAAGGAAGCTCTTGCGAATTATTATATTGGTTCAAATGATGCAATATCAAAAAGTGCAGAACGTGATTTCCTTGGCCGTTGTTATATTTATAACAAGTTTAAGGATGAGATAATTTGTTTTCATGGTGTAGAAAAATACAAACAATTTCTTTTTGAAAATTTATTAAAAGAAGAGAATATCAAATCTTTAAAAAGCTTAAAAACATCAAATTCTATAATATCATTATATGAAAAGAATGTTATTGATTTTATAGGTAGAGATTATCTAAAAAAGGTAAATAAAATTCTTCATAAACAAAAAATAATAACAGTAAAGCAAAAAGTTAAAAGAATTTTGAAAAAACTTTTTCAATTTATTCAATAGGAGAAAAAGATATTATGGGTAAGAAAACAACAATCCCAATTATATTTACTCATTCTTGAAATTCACTTTATTTGCAAATTGCTTTATTACAAGCAAAGAAAATTATTAATAAAATTAATAAAATAATTAAATGTAATAAATTCATTTAATTGTTTTTTTATTGGGAATTTGTTAAAATGTTATCATGATTAACACTATCAAAGATCAAGACAATAATGTTCTTGCAATAATAGTAAAAGCTAATTATGACAAACCTGGAATTTCATTTGTTACTCCAGATGATTATTCTCAGCAGTTGGCATACATGCATCATCCTGCCGGACATATAATTCTTCCTCATGTACATAATGAAATAAAAAGAGAAGTTTTGTATACAAAAGAAGTTCTTATAATTAAAAAAGGAAAACTTCGTTGTGACTTTTATTCAAATGAAAAAGAATATCTTGAATCACAAATAATAGAAACAGGAGATGTTATATTACTTGTTTCTGGTGGACATGGATTTGAATGTCTTGAAGAAACCGAAATGTTTGAAGTAAAGCAAGGTCCTTATGCAGGTGAAAATGATAAGACACGTTTTGAACCACATAAATTTGATTAAAAGGTAATGTATATGAATGATTTTATACCAGTATGTACACCTTTTTTAGGTGGAAATGAAATTAAATATGTAACAGATGCTGTAACTACTGGTTGGATTAGTTCTTCAGGTAGTTATGTTAATAAATTTGAAGAGGCATTTTCTTCTTATTGTGGTGTAAAATATGGTGTTGCAGTTTGTAATGGTACAGTAGCAATTCATCTTGCATTATCTGCTTTAGGAATTGGAAAAGGTGATGAAGTTATTATACCATCATTTACAATGATCGCAACTGCATTTGCTGTGTGCTATACTGGCGCAATTCCTGTTTTTGTAGATTCTGACAAAGATACATGGAATATAGATGTATCAAAAATAGAAGAAAAGATTACATCTAAAACTAAAGCGATTATTCCAGTTCATATTTTTGGTAATCCTTGTGATATGGATAAAATTTGTGAAATTGCTAATAAACATAATCTTTTTATAATAGAAGATGCTGCAGAGGCACATGGAGCAGAATTTAAAGGAAAAAAAGTTGGAAGTTTTTCAGATATAGCTTCTTTTAGTTTCTTTGCAAATAAGAATCTTACAACCGGTGAAGGTGGAATGGTTATAACAAATAATGAAGAGTATTATAAAAAATGTAGATATTATAAAAATATGTGTTTTCCTGTTGATGCTCCACGTGTATATAATCATGAAAGTATAGGTTTTAATTATCGAATGAGTAATCTGCATGCAGCAATTGGACTTGCTCAAACTGAGAAAGCTGATGAATATCGAAATATGCGTTTAAAAAATGCAAATTTATATAAAAAATATCTTTCTGATATTCCTGGAATTATTATTCAAAAAGACCAACCAGATGGTTTTAATGTTCACTGGATGAATACTATCATTATAAATCCTGAAGAGTATGGACATTCAAAAGATGAATTAATTGAACATCTAAGATTAAATAATATTGATACAAGATTATTGTTTGTAAGTATGCATCGTCAAAAATCTTTAAAAGATTATGGTTGTGATTGTTTAGGAAATTATCCAATTACAGATTGGCTTACTGAAAATGGTTTTTATCTTCCAAGTGCTTCTAATCTCAAAGAAGAACAAATTATGAATATTTGTAATGTTATAAAAGGATTCCAAAGATGAAAATAGGAATTTATACACCAGATACAAATCCAGAATCAGGTGGTGCAAATTCATTAACAAAAACAATCAAAAAAGAAATTTTAGATTTCAAAGATAATATAAATGAATATTATTTTTTATATTTTGGTAATGAAAATAAAAAGATTATTATTTCTGATGGTTTTAAATACGTAAATTTAAATCTTTTTAAACCTCACATAGGTATAAAAAAACTTATAAAACATTATATTCAAAATAAATTAGATATTGAACATAATATTATTAGTGAATTTGATGTTGTTGCAAAAGAATTAGAAATTGATTTATTCTGGTTTACCTCTCCTGTAGGTTTTGATATTTCATATCCATATATTTATACAGTTTGGGATTTAGGTCATCGAATGGTTCCATACTTCCCGGAAGTTTCAAAAGAAGGTGGACAATGGAATATAAGGGAAAGAACTTATCAGAGGATGCTCTATCGCGCTTGTTATATTATTACTGGAAATGAAGAAGGAAAAAAAGAAATTTTGCAAAATTATCCTGTTCCAGAAGATAAAATTCGAATCTCTAGCTTTCCTGTAGCTTCATTTTGTCATGGAAATGAACAAAAACCTAATTTTGACATTCCTAAAAATTTCTTTTTTTATCCCGCCCAATTTTGGCCACATAAAAATCATATATCTATATTAGAAGCTTTAGTTATTTTAAGAAATCAATTTAATATAAAACCTGTAGTTTTTCTCACTGGTTCTGATAAAGGGAATAAAGATTATATTCAAGAGAAAATAAAAGAATATCAACTTGAGAATCAGGTATATATAACTGGTTTTTTAAAAGATGAAGAATTAAAGTATCTTTATACACATGCTACTGCAATGATATTTGCATCTTTAATGGGCCCTAATAATATGCCTCCAATTGAAGCAACCTATTTAAATTGCCCTGTAATTATTAGTGATTTGACTGGTCATAAAGAACAATTAGGTGATACTGCTTTATATTTTAAGGGATGTAATTATTCTGAACTTGCTCAACAAATTTATAATATATTAACAGATCCAAAATTAAGAAATTCATTAATAAAAAAAGAAAAAGAATTAGCATTAGAATTTAATAGAATTAATTATTTTTCAAGTATAAAACAAATTATTAATGAATTTTCATTTATTAGAAAAACTTGGGGGAAATAGTAAATAAATTTCCTTTAATGGGAGGCCTTCACAATGTTCTACCAATCCAAATCCACACTCGTATTCAAAAAACAAAATGAAACTTTAATTATAGAACCCTGGGGCAAAGATTCGCTTCGTGTTCGTTCTACACTTGAGCGCGATTTTGTTGATAGGGCTTGGGGGCTTACGCAAAAACTTCCTGACTGCAAGGCAACAATAGCAATGACAGACCAGGGAGCAAGCATTACAAACGGACGCCTTACTGCAAAAATCAACAACAATGGAGTTCTTGGCTTTTATAAAGACGGCAAGCGCTTTTTGCATGAATATTTCCGCTCTTATGACCCGCAGGCTACAAAACATTCTAACTGCACCAAGGTTGTAGCCCGCGAATGGAAAGGTATTATTGGCGGGGACTACAAGCTTACCGTGCGTTTTGAACCTGATGATGATGAAAAAATCTTTGGAATGGGTCAGTATCCTATTCCTTATCTTGATATGAAGGGTTGTTCACTTGAGCTTGCCCAGCGTAACAGTCAGATTTCTATTCCTTTTGCGGTTTCTTCTCTTGGCTATGGATTTTTATGGAATAATCCTGCTGTTGGCCGTGCAAACTTTGCAAAAAACGTAACAGAATGGACTGCAGAATCTACAAAACAGATGGATTACTGGATTACTGTTGCCGACACTCCTGCTGAAATTATTGAAAATTTCACTGCAGCTGTTGGTCGTGCCCCTGTGATGTCAGAAGAATATCTTGGCTTTTGGCAATGCAAACTCCGTTACCGAACCCAGGATGAAGTTTTGCAGGTTGTCCGCCGTTACAAAGAAATAGGAATCCACCTGGATGTTATTGTAATAGACTTTTTCCATTGGCCGCGCCAGGGAGACTGGTGCTTTGACAAGGAATACTGGCCGGATCCAAAAGCTATGTGTGATGAACTTCATGCAATGGGTACAAAGGTTATGGTTAGTGTCTGGCCTAGCGTAGATAAAAAATGCTCTCATTTTTATGAAATGCAGGAAAGAGGATTTTTAGTGCGCACAGAGCATGGCAGTAATCAAACTTATGATTTTAACGGCGATTGTCTGACCATTGATGTTACAAATCCTGAAGCCCGGGAATATCTTTGGGAAATCTGCCGCAAAAACTATGCTGACTACGGAATTGATATGTTCTGGCTTGATAATGCCGAGCCTGATTACAACGTTTACGACTACGGAAACTACCGCTACCAGCTGGGAACTGCGCTTTCCTGTTCAAATATCTATCCAAAGCTATACAGCCAGGCTTTTTATGATGGTATGAAGGCTGCCGACTTTAAGGATTTTGTAAATCTTGAACGCTGTGCCTGGGTAGGAAGTCAGACTCAAAGGCAGGTTTTGTGGAATGGAGATGTTCAAAGCTCCTGGGAATGCCTGCAGGATTCTGTAATGGAAGGCTTGAATATTGGGCTTGCCGGAATTCCATGGTGGACAACTGATATAGGCGGCTTTATGTACGGAGATCCAAGTGATAAGGGCTTCGTAGAACTCCTTTTACGCTGGTTCCAGTTTGCAGTATTCAGCCCGATTTTACGACTCCACGGCGACCGTGACCCTCACAATATTCCACCTTTGGACAAAGACCCTGAGCGCGGCTACGGTGGCGGCTATCTCTTTACAGGCCAGCCAAATGAAATCTGGTGTTATGGACCAGAAGCCCAGAAAATTATGGAAGAACAGATTAAACTTCGTGAATCTCTAAAACCTTATGTTTCAAAGCTTATGAAAGAGGCTAGTGCAAACGGAAGTCCTCTTATGCGAACAATGTTCTACGAATTCCCTGATGACGAACGCTGCTGGAAGCTGAAAGATCAATACATGTTTGGTGAAAAATATCTTGTAGCACCGGTATTGAATCCAAGTCAAGATTCCCGCACAGTTTACCTACCGACAGGCAAATGGAAGCATATATTCACAGGGCAGGAATATGAAGGCGCCCGTACAATAACCGTAGAGACTCCAATAGAAAATATTCCTGTATTTGAGAAGTTATCGTCATTGCGAGCGAAGCGTGGCAATCCAGGAAATTAAAGGCATTCATATAAATGGATTGCCACGTCGCTTCGCTCCTCGCAATGACGTGGTTTACGGAAATTATGAAACCACATTTATAGCCTTACCATTGAGCCACGCCTTCAAATTCTCTTCTGCAATTCCCTGCAACCTCTTACGTGTCTCATACGGCGCCCAGGCAATATGTGGAGTAATAATACAATTCTTAGCCCCAAGCAGTGGATTATCTTTAGCCATTGGTTCCTGCAAAAGCACATCTGCTGCAAAGCCTGCAATCCCTCCGGCATTAAGGCAATCGGCAAGGTCCTGCTCGACAACAAATCCACCCCGTGCTGTATTTATAAGATAAGCTGTAGGTTTCATTAATGAGAGAGATTTTTTATTTATAATATTCTTTGTCTGCTCGGTTAAAGGTGCATGAAGTGTTAAAAAATCTGAACATCTTAACAAAGTTTCAAAGTCTACCTGCTGGGGCATTCCTTCTTTAGGAGTTCTTGTACAGCAAATTACCTTCATGCCAAAGGCCTGTCCAATTTGTGCAACGCGTTTTCCTATATTGCCATATCCAAAAATACCCAGAGTTTTACCGGCAAGTTCTGTAAGGCTTCCATTCCAGAAACAAAAATCGCGACACTTTACCCAGTCGCCTTTCATAACAGTTTCACTATGCTGTGCAACCTGATTTGTAAAATAAAGAATAAAGGAAAAAACATGCTGGGCAACAGAATCGGTAGAATAGGCCGGAATATTTGTAACTGTAATTCCATGCTGGCGGGCTGCTTCTAAATCAATAACATTATAGCCTGTGGCAAGCACACCAATATATTTTAAGTTAGGACAGGCATCAAGTATTTCTTTTGTAATCTGGATTTTATTCAGGAAAATTGCATCAGAATCGCCTATACGCTCTACAACAAGCTCAGCAGGTGTTCTTTCATATACGGTAACATTGGCATAAGGCTTTAAAAAATCCCAGGGAAGATCCCCAGGATTTACAGCATGACCATCTAATATTGTTAGTTTAATCATAGGTTATTAACCGATAACATCTACACCACAGGAAGAAATTGCTGCATTAATTGCATCTTCCTGGCTTGCATCACCATAATCAACTAATACCTGTGATTTTTCACAGTTTGCAACAGCGTTTGTAACACCTGCTACAGCAGCAACAGCGGCCTGAACTTTTGCAGCGGTATCGTCATCAAACATGCCTACTACATATATTTTCTTTTGCATTGCAATTCTCCATTTATCTCTATACTATTATAAATGAATTATAAATATTTATCAAATGAATTTATGTTAAAAACAAGTTTCCCCTCCCGTGGAAATTGTCTTCGGCCAACAGAGAAAGTTGTCCTCAGTCAATTTTCACTCCGGGGTAACCTGTTTTTCGTCTCTATTTCTATGTGTATAAATATAATTTATAATAGCCATAGATATAATTACGATATAACCAAGAATACTCATCCAGTCTGGGATTTGTGCAAAGAAAATGAATCCGAACAGGGTAGAAAAAAGCACCTGGGAATAATCGTAAATTGAAATTTTATTGGCAGGGGCGTGGTAGTAGGCGGCAGTAACGCTAAATTGTCCTCCGGCAGCACAGGCTCCTGCGCAACAAAGCATTAAAACCTGGTATCCGCTCATTGGATTAAAGCTTGTAATTAAATATGGAACGCTAAGCAGCATTGAAAAAGCAGAAAAGAAGAGAATGATTATTTTGCCGTTACAGCCAAGATATCTGAGTTTACGGATGCTCGCATAGGCAAGGCCGGCTCCAACACCACCCATAAAAGCGGTCAGAGTTGGAAGCATCTGCGAAAAATTAAAGGAAGGTTTTACAATCAAAATAGAACCAAGAAACGCAATAATAATACAAACAAGCGGCAAAGGTTTTATTTTTTCGCGAAGAATTATAAAACTAAAAAGGATTGTGAAGAAGGGGGCCATCTTATTTAAGATAGCGGCATCTGCAAGCAGAATGCGGTCTATAGCATAAAAGTTTCCGAAAACCCCGATAGAACCGGCAATGGCACGTAAGAATAAATAAAGCATTGCACCCTTAGGAATAGCAACTGCCTGTCTACCGTTAAGCCTAACATCCTTTATTGTTCCGCCAAGGGCAATAATAAAAGCAACAGCATTACGAAAAAATGCCTTTTGAACAAAATGAATATCACCTGCAAGCTTTACAAAAACAGCCATGAGGGCAAAGAAAAAAGCAGAAGTTATTAAAAAGAGAATTCCTTTTGGTATGTTATTTTGTGGTTCTTCCGAGCTGACCGCAGGCTCCGCCAATTTTTCTACCTCTTCTTGTTCTAAGTGTAACATTTAATCCGGCTTTTTCAAGCGCCTCTGTAAACTTTTTTATTTCTGATTGCCTCGGCTCTGTAAAAGGCAAACTTTGTACAGGATTCCATGGAATTAAATTTATATTTACATCAATTCCACGGGCAAACTCTATAAGATTTTGAGCAGATTCCAGCGATGTATTTGTATCATGTAAAAGGGCTGCTTCAAGCGTAACCCTTTTTCCACTTTTATTTGCATAATAATCAATTGCTTTTTTAAGCTCTGGCAGGGAATTATCTCCTGTAGAAACAGGCATAAGCTTTTGGCGGAGGTCTGCATCAGCAGTAGTAAGTGAAACTGCAAGTCTTATGGCCGGTCCCTTGTCTGCAAGGTCATATATTCCTTTTACAATTCCGCAGGTGCTTAAAGTAATTCTTTTAGAAGAAAGGGCACGCCCATCTTTATGACATAAAATCTCAATTGTCCGCCTTATTGCCTCAAGATTCTGCATTGGCTCACCCATGCCCATAAAAACAATATTATCAAGCTTTCCGGCAGCTTCTTCAAGATATAAAAATTCTTCTACAATTTCTGCAGCGGTAAGATTTCTTGCAAGTCCAAGGGTACCTGTCATACAGAAGACACATTTCATTGCACAACCGGCCTGGCAGGAAACACATGCAGTTTTACGTCCTTCTTTGTCTGTAAGAAGAACTGTTTCTACACAGTTGCCGTCGTTCAATAAAATTACTAGCTTTATTGTTCCGTCGGGGTCGGTTAGGGTATTCTGGACAGTACTTGTTCTGAGCAAAGCTTTTTCTTTAAGTTCATTACGAAGTTCAAGACTAAGGTTAGTCATCTGGTCAAAAGAAGTCACACCGGTACTAATCCATTTAAAAATCTGTTTACCCCTGAAGCTTTGAGACAAATTTAATTTTTCTGTAATTTCTTGAGGAAGCAGACCTGTAAGGACTAGTTTTTCCATTTACTTTGCCGCTTTTATCTGCGCAGTCTTTCCAAAAGATTTCTTATCTGAATGTTTTTTCCATCGTTATGAAGATAATCTTCAAGAAGCTTAATTGCTTCATCCCTGCGGTTCATAAGAGAATAACATTCTGCAAGATCAACATAAAGGCGTGAATTACGAGGATCGTTACGGATAAGATTTTTAAAGCGGTCAACTGCTTCGTCAAGCTTTCCCTGACCTTTGCAAATCAAAGCAAGACCAATTGCAGCATAAATATCAAAGTCAATTTCAAGTGCCTTTGTGTAATACTTAACGGCTTCATCATAATTTCCGATTGTTCTGTAAGCATCGCCGGCACGAGTAAGAATTACTTTATTTTTTGGATCAATTTCAAGAATTTTGTTCCAGTATTCAATTGATTTTGGCTGCTGGCCCATACCGCGGTAACAGTCTGCAAGTCCAAAAAGGGCATAGAAGTTTTTAGGGTCACGCTGCAAAGCCTTGTCAAAGAAGTAAGTTCCCTTTTCAAAGGTCTTAAGCTTTCTATGGCAGTTACCAATTGCAGTCAAAACACGGATATCTACGTTATCAAGATTCAAATCATAAATGCGGGTCCAGTAGCCAAGGGCATCTTTGTATTCCTTAAAATCATAACTAAGATGGCCAAGACCAATGAGTGCATAAGGATTATCTTTTTCCATTTCAAGAACCTTAAGATAAAGCTCCTTAGATTTTTTGAATTCGTGAATCTTTCGGTAAGCGTCTGCAACTCGGGTGATTACTGTAATATTTTTATCATCGTGAACTAAATACTGCTGCCAGATATCAATTGCTTTTGAATACTGATTCAATGATTTATAGCAGTCGGCAAGTCCAAAAAGTGCATAGTTGTTTGAAGGGTAGAAGGAAAGACATTTATTATAAAAAGTGATTGCGTCGTTGAACTTGTTTTCTTTTCTTGCTGTGTCGCCAAGTCCTACAAGTGCATAGTTATTGTTGTCTTCAATATCAAGAATCTGAAAAAAGGCTTCTCTTGCCTGATCAAATTCACTTTCTTTTAACAGCTGATATCCTTTTTTAGAAAGCTCTGCAATTTTTTCGTTACTTTCTTTAATTGCATCTGTAGTCATTTCAAGATTTTCAGGCTCAAAAATATCCTTTTGTGTAGAGTCCAGGTTGTCCATTTTTTTTCTCCTTGTTTTTAAATTATTTTTAAATAATAAAAACTACATGTCATTTTTTAATAATGTCGAAATGACATTTGCTATTGATTCATAAATTGGTTGTGCATCGCGCTTGTTGTGTGCAAGATAATAGGCCTTTAATGCTTTTAAGCCTTCGTTTTTGTCCATGTAGTAATTTCCTACACGGGTGAGTCCGTCTGAATAACCTGTTGTTATATAGATTCTTCTGGCGTCTTCAATATTACCTGCATTGAACATAGCATTTGCTTTGCGGTTGAGTATAACTTTTTGTTCAGAAGTAAGTCCGCCCACAGGATTATCAGTTACTTTGATAAATCCTTCCGGGATTGCCTTTTCTTTAATGGCAGCGTCGAATTGTTCCTGTACCTTTTCTTTTTTACTCATTACCATAATTTTAGCATATTTTTTAAAATAATTAAAGTTTTTTATTTGAATTTATAAAAATCCACAATGGACCTGCCATAAACCCTGCGATCTGATAACTTGAGTGGCCCAATCTCATCAGGCATAAAATGTTCTTCTGGTCTGTGAACAAGAATTGAACCATCTTTATTAAGCATGCCATTTTCTGCTGCCTGTTTTACAAGTTGTTCATGAAATTTATAGGGAAAAGGCGGATCAAAAAAAATATAGTCAAAGGAGGTTTTACAGCGCTTGATAAAATATTCAACAGGCATAAAGTGACATTTGATTTTTACGCCGCATTCAGCTTCTGTGATTTTTACGTTATTAAGAAGTGTATTTACTTTGATTTTGTCTTTTTCGCAAAGTTCAATCGGATTTGCTCCACGACTTGCTGCTTCTATTGCAATTGTTCCTGAACCCGAAAATAAATCAAGCCAGGATTTTCCGGTTAAATCGCCAAGAATTGAAAAAACAGATTCACGCATTCTGTCCATTGCCGGTCTGATTATTCCGTCCGGACATTCGATTATTCTGCCTTTAAGTTTTCCACCTGTTATTCTCATTTTTTATTCAACATCCAGTAAATATCATCATGAGGAAGAGTTGGATTTTCTTTTGCATAATCAAATGCTGTTTTTCCGTCTGCTGAACGTATCGAAGTTCCGGCTCCATATTCCAGAAGCTTTTTGATTACAACCGTAGAACTGCAGTACTGAGCAGCATACATCAAAGGAGTTTTTCCATTATAGAATGTATTAAGGGCAATTGCTTTTTCAATAAAACAGTCAACCTTTGCTGCCTTTGAATAATCAGAAGAATAATTGTCGGAAAGCATAAGAACAAAGGCCTGAATAACTTCTTTTTCAGAAGGTGAATAGTAAGACAAAAGTTTTCTGAGGATTTCAGGGTTTCCGTTATAAGTAGAAGCAAGCATAAGTGCAGAAACATCAAAATTATTTTTTACTTTTACATCGGCCCCTGCGTCTATAAGCTGTTCAACTATTGAGGTATTTTCCTGATAGCGTACTGCATACATAAGGGCAGTCCAGCCGTCTGCATCTTTAAGGTTGATTGAAGCACCTGAATTAATAAGATTCTTAAGTTCCCAGTTGTTTCCGGCTTTTGCTGCTTTCATCAAAAGTGTACAGCCGCGACTATCTGCTTCATCCGGAGAACCAATTAACTGATAAGATGTATAATCTTCGTCGCTTGGAAGTTCGAGTGTTTTCTTTGGAGCATAATCAAGAAGACTTTCTTTTTGATATCTGTTTACAGTAGTAGATGGAGTAGTGCTGATTGGAAGCTCAAAAGCTGGTTCAGGTGTTGGCACTGGTTTCGGCTCAGGAGTTACTTCCTGAACAGGTTCCGGTATGACAACTGGTTCAGGTTCTACCACAGGCTCTGGTTGTGTTACAACTGGTTCAGGTTCTATTACCGGTTCAGGTTCAACTATAGGTTCAGGCTCAGGAGTTGGCTCTGGTTCTGGTTCAGGTTCTGGTTCAGGTTCTGGTTCAGGTTCTGGTTCTGGAGTTGCTGCAGGTTCCGGTTCAACAACCGGAGTTTCTTCAATTACCGGAGTTGTTTCAACAGTTGGTGTTTCTTCAGGTTCAACTGCTGGTGCAGTCTCTTGTTCTGTTGCTTCGGTTTCCGATTCTTCAGAATCTAACGAAAGCTTAAGACTTCTTGTAAGATAATTTGTAAAAAAGTATTTTTCATAAGTATCTACAACACCAAATTCATTGATGTCTGCTTTTATAACATTAAATTCATCTTTAAAAAATGATTCCGGATTTTTAGTAATATAAGTTCTGTTTTTAGCTATACAATAATTTTTGTTAGGTTCAATAGAGTTAGCAATCCATATAAGAAGTATCAACTCCCTCTGTTCAACCGGCCCAATCACAACATTTCCAGCCTTAGTTTTACTTTTAAGTTCACAAATATACCAGGACTTAGGAGTTTCTGCCGTATTAGCAATTTTTTCCTGTACCTTAGCCGGCACAGTTACAGGACTTTTTTTGGCCTTTGCAAAAACCGGGTTAAAGAGGCTAACAAGAATAAAAATTATAAAACAAAACTTACGCTTAAACATAATAAATTATTATAATACAAAAATAGAAAATAATAAAGAATAATTCAAAATTGATAGAATCTGAAAAATCAAAGTCACGGGAGCGGCTTTGATTTTTCTACTTGTTTCAATTCTTTTAATAATTGACCTTATTTCCTATTTTTTATATAATAATTTTTATCCTTGGAGACCTTTGTGGTCTTCCTATGTCCATAAGGAGGAACAAAATCCCAGGCGGATTTTGTTGTACATTTCTATAATCGTCGATTTGGACTTGTATTACTGTCCTCCTAAAAATTCTGCATTTGCAGAAAAAATTTTCAGGAGATACTTATGAAAAAGTATGAACTTATGACTATTTTTCCTTTAGAGGATGAAAAGTCAAAAAAAGGTGCCGAAGACGTAAAAGGCACTCTCACCAAATTTGGTGCCGAAATTGAAGAAGAAAAGCAGTTCGGTGACCGTGATCTTACCTACGAAATCAAAAAACAGAAAAGAGGACGTTTCGTTCTTTACACAATGAAACTCAACCCAAGCAAAATCGCTGAAATTGACAAAGAATTCAAAATCAATATGAATCTTTTGAAATATCAGTTTGTTCGTATTGACGAAAAATAATTATCTTAAGCCATAAATCACAGTGGAGGAGCTTTTATGACAGATTTGAATCATGTTGTACTTATAGGACGTCTTACTAAGGATTTGGGAACAGACGAAAGAAGTTTCGGTTATGTTGCTAACGGACAGGCTAGGGCAAATGTAAGCATCGCTGTTAACAGAAGCAAGAAAACTGGTGATCAGTGGACTGATGAAGTTAATTATTTTGATATTACTATCTGGGGAAAGACAGCAGAAAACTTAAAGCCTTATCTTACAAAAGGTAAAATGATTGCTGTTGACGGATATCTTAAGCAGGACCGCTGGGAAAAGGACGGTCAGAAAATGAGCAAGGTTTCGGTAGTTGCAAACAATGTTCAGCTTTTAGGCGGAAAGGGTGATGCTGCTCCGGGACAGGCTGTTCCTGGTGCTCCAAAGTTCCAGCCAAATAATGCACCTGCACAAGGATATTCATCAGAATCTTATGGTGATACTGGAAGCGATTTCCCGGAAGATATCCCGTTCTAATACAATTTACAGGAGATTATAATTATGTCTGAAGAAAATCAGGAAATGGAAGAAAAACAGGATCAGATGGCACAGGAAGCTCAGATGGCTGATGTGGCACCAGAAAATGAAGGTCGTGATGATGAACGCGACGGACGCGCAAAGGCAAAGACATACTTCCGCAAGAAGGTTTGCCGTTTCTGCGCTAATAAAGCAAAAATCGATTATAAGGATGCAGATGCACTCCGCCGTTATATGACAGAACGTGGTAAGATTCTTCCACGCCGCATTACAGGCACATGTGCAAAGCACCAGCGCGAAGTAGCAAAAGCAATCAAAAGAGCCCGCTCTATCAGCCTTTTGCCTTTCGTTGCAGATTAAGCCGAGCGTGTCATCCCGAACTTGTTTCGGGATCTCATAAAGGTAGGATTTTTATACTCCGAAAATCTTATCAAAAAAAATATAGGAGCTTGAGGAACTAAAATGAAAGTAATTCTTAACGTAGACGTTAAATCATTGGGTGAAGAAGGCGACGTAAAAAACGTAGCTAATGGTTATGCTCGTAACTTCCTTCTTCCACGTAATCTTGCTGTACCTTACAATGAAGCAACAATTGCAATTTTCGAAGCACGTAAGGCAGAAATTGAAGCACGCAAGGAACAGAAAAGAAAGGATTCTGCTAGTCTTAAAGACAAGCTTGAAGCACTTACTCTTGAAGTTGTTATGCCAGCTGGAGCTAACGGAAAGCTTTATGGAGCTGTATCTGCACACATCGTTGCCGAAGCTCTTGCTAAACAGGGCTTTGAAATTGAACGCAAGCGCATTGAACTTCCAGGCGCTGCAATTAAATCTGTTGGTGGCTTTAAGGCTACAATCAAGCTTTACGAAGCACAGACAGCAGAAGTTCATGTAGAAGTAAAAGCTCAGAATATTGAAGCTACAGAAGAAAAGCCTGCTAAACCTGCAAAGAACAGAGCTCCTAAAGCAGAAGCTGCTGCACCTGCAGAAGAACCAAAGGCTGAAGAAGCTCCAGCAGCAGAAGCTGCTCCTGCAGAAACAGAAACTCCTGCAGCTGAGTAATAATTCTTATTGATTTATCTTAAAAAAGCGGTATTATAAAAGATACCGCTTTTTTTATCGGTAGAAGGAATAAAATGGAAATATCACGAAAAGAACTAGAAACAAAAACTCCACCACATAATATCGAAGCAGAGCAGGCTGTCCTTGGTGCAATTCTTATGGATTGGACTGCAATGGCCGAAGTAGTTTCAAAGCTTAGTACTGATCGTTTTTATTCCCTTCAGAATCAGATTGTTTATGATGCACTTATAAAGCTTTATACAAAGGGTGTACGTGGAGATACTCTTTCTCTTGTTGACCAGCTTACTGTAGAAGGTAAACTTGAACAGGCAGGAGGGGCCGGATATATAGCATCTCTTACAGAATTTGTTCCTTCTGCTGCAAACATTGAACACTATTCAGATATTGTTCTTGAATGTTCTACAAGACGTGAATTAATAAAAATAGCCGGCGAATTAAAAACAATGGCTTTTGAACGCAATCAGGAAGACAGCAAGGCTCTTCTTGATACTGCAGAACAAAAAATCTTTTCTCTTTCACAACGAAATGAAACAACAAAAATCTGGGACATCAAAGATATTGTAATTGAAGACATTAAATTAATTGATGCCCGTTATAAAAACAAAACAGAATTTACAGGTGTACCAAGCGGTTTCAGCAAGCTTGATATGATGACATCAGGCTTCCAGAAATCAGAACTCATTATTATTGGTGCCAGACCTTCTATTGGTAAAACAGCGCTGGCCCTTTCCATGATGCAGCATATTGCTCTTGAACGAAACATTCCATGTGGATTTTTCTCTTTGGAAATGCCTTATGAATCTATTGGTATGCGTCTTCTTTCTATGTCATCACATGTTGATATGGGGCGAATGAGATCCGGTATGCTTCAAAGACAGGATTTTAATAAGATTCAGGATGCAGCCGGCCGCTGGTACAGTGCACCTCTTTATACAGTAGATACTCCAAACATGCGCCTTCTTGACCTTCGTGCTATGGCCAGACGTATGGTTGCTAATCATAAGGTACAGATTATTTTTGTGGATTATATTGGACTTATCACAACAGAAAATCCTAATGCAGCTGTATTTGAACAGGTTAGTGAAATTTCAAAATCTCTAAAGGCGCTTGCCCGTGAGCTTGAAATACCAATTGTAGCACTTTGTCAGGTAAGCCGAGATGCCGAAGGAAATGAACCAAACCTGGCCCAGCTTAGAGGTTCCGGCTCTATCGAACAGGATGCCGACGTAGTAATGTTCATCCACCGCGAAAGAAAACGCGATGAACAATCCGCAGTTCAGGAAGCAAAAATTATCCTTGCCAAACAGCGTAACGGTCCAACCGGCGATATTGATATTATGTTTGTACCATCATACTCAACATTCGCTAATAAGAAAGATGAGTAATAAAAAAAACGTCATTGCGAGGAGCGTATCTGGATTGCCACGCTTCGCTCGCAATGACGTATCATGTCATTGTCGGGCTTGACCCGCAAGTTTTCCCAAAGGGAAAACTTGGTAAGCAGGCTTTGCCTGTGACACAATCCTTTATCTAAAGAAAATAATCAAAACCTGAGAAACAATTACTACCGCAACAAGAGCGATTGGGTAAGTAGAAGCATAAGCTCCGGCAACCTTTTCTGTCTTTGCAGTTCCAATCAAAGTTCCAAGAGCCGGAGTAGAAGTCATACCACCACAGATTGAACCAAGGTTGTTGAGTAAGTTCAACTTAAGAACATACTTTGCAAAGATGAATCCGATAATCATTGGAAGCAATGTCATGATGATTCCGTAGATGAAGTATACCCATTCAAAGTATTTAACAAAGCTTGCACCA
>JAEEGK010001838.1_pt1 | contig 53161 bp, 34 predicted proteins | sample 8958771 | NCBI WGS metagenome assembly JAEEGK01 (sample SAMN16246547, study PRJNA631951) | gut metagenome | biome: gut microbiome; feature: rumen; material: SC-attached | host: Bos | place: Iran: Karaj | collected 2018-10 | reverse complement strand
GCCGCAGTCCTCAAAGGTCTCTTTAAGGACTTTAACTCCATCAGGTATATTGATGGATGTTAGTCCTCCGCATTTATTAAATGCATATACTCCTATTGAAGTGACACTCTCAGGAATAATTACAGAGGTAATTCCTCCTCCTCCTCTAAAAGCATAGTCACCTATACTCGTCACGGTGTATTTGAAACCTTTATACTCCAATTCTGATGGTATGATAACATCACCTTCACATTCCTTTCCGTATGTTAGTTGGGCAGTAAGATTCTTTTTGTCTATGGTATATTTTATATTGTCTATGCTGATTTCTTCTGGGGCATCATCCAATTTCAACATTTCGCCATCCGTAAGGGTAACCTCACCCTCAAACCACCAGCATGAGAGAATGAATTTGTTGGATTCCAGATTATGAATGGTGAATGAAACGTTGTAGGGACATATACAATCTGCCTCTTCTTCATAGATGGGTTTTACATCAATATAAACGGAACATGGGTTATCGCCTACGCAATTACCAACCATGGAATTAATTCCGAAATCTTGAGTCCCACAGGGACTTGTGTAGTTGAGTAGATTTACTGTCAGGATATTGCCTTCCTTAAGCAGGGTGATTGTTGAAACACTTGAACCATCCGTTTCACCTAAGCATCCGCTGTTCTGAATGCTGGATACAGGCATGCTTTGTGCCATTTCTAATGGAATATGTTTATAACTTCCAAATAGATTCCATTTGGGATTGTTTTTGTAAAGATTGATGCAACCAACAGGTACATAAAGCGTTGCTGATTCCACTTTTGTATCGAAGATTGATGGACTGTCCCATCTACCGACTGCGTAAGGGATTGTCTCCGCTTTACAATAGCATTCTTTAAGATTACAACAGCCCCTAAATGCGTTATAATTAATGATGGTTACGCTACTTGGAATAATGATTTTGGCAAGGTTCTCACAGCCATCGAAAGTGTTTTCATCTATGTATGTTACACCTTCAGGAATAGTGACGTTCGTTAAACTGCTGCAATTCTGAAAAGTTCCATACTCGATTTTAGTAATGCTATCAGGTATATTGACGCTTGTTAGGTTGGTGCAGCCAGAAAACGCATAATTTCCTATTGTCTTTACGCTGTTTGGGATTGTGATTGATGTTAAGTTCTTGTGACTATGGAATGCCTTATTCCCGATGCTGGTGATATTTTCAGGAATGGTGACAGATGTCGCCCAATCTCTGCATGATACCACGACGTTATCTTTTATTATTAGTCCGTCACTTGTTTCTTCATCGAAAAAAATTGCTCCCCAATTATCACTACTGGTTAGTGTCGAATTGTTAATAAAATTAGGTGCGCTAAAATAGCAACCTTTGAATGCATCGGCTTGGATGGTGGTTACACTGCTTGGGATGGTAATTGAAGTCAGACTGTAATGATCTTGGAAAGCACCGCTGATGGTTGTTACTGGGTAGATTTTCCCATTGTGAATCAGTTCTGATGGTATAACTACGTCTCCTTCTTCGATATCACAGAAAACTAAATTTGCGCCAGAGCTTTCTATAATGTAATAGAAGCCGCCGTCATCAGCTTTAACATTAATCTGTGCCCCCATTAGAAGCATCAAGACCAGAAGTAGAAAATTCTTTTTCATAATGTTTTGTTTTTAAAGTTTAAGCGTTAACTTTTTTTTCGCTGATGCAAAATTACTCCATGTTGGTAGGCTTGCCAAATTATTTTACTCTCGACCACTCCCAACTTTTTGTTAAAAAGTATTAACAATACCTAGTGTGTGGTCTATCTGATTATATACCAGTATATTATGTAGTATTCTGAAACAATTCTGAAATTATACAAGTTGGGAGTAAATGGGAGTAAAATGGGATGTTTTTTAAGAATAATTCATTTTTAGAAGAGAATTTTTGTGCGTTTTAAATTAAAAATATAATTTTGCTAAACAAAAATACACAAAATATGGGAAATATCAGATTATTCTTTCTGGTTTTATGCTTGACACCCTTGTTTTATTCCTGTGATGGGAGTAAGGAAGAGCAGCAGTTGTTGGACGCTATAGAGGAGACTTGGCAGCAATGTGAGACTTCTCTGCCTGATGCAAGTGTACGTGTTGACAGGTTGAGGGATTCTGTCAGATGGTCTTCTGAATACGTTAGGCAGAAGTTTAACCTGCTAAGCATACGCCTACGAGACAAGAACCATATCATTCCCTCTTCGCCTGATTCTGCCTTGCAGGTTATGACATTCTTTGGTGATAGGAAGGATGCCATTGACCGGGAACGTGCCTATTATTATATGGGTAGTGTCTATCGCGACCTGAAGGACTATCCGCGTGCTGTGGCTCATTTCCTGAATGCTGTAGATGTAGCCACTCAGAGCAAGAGCGCGGATACGCTGATATGGCAGTACTCCCTGTCGCAACTGACATTCCTATATTTGATGCAGCTTAATTATGAGGAGGAATTGAACGTGGCACTGCAGAGCACTGAGCTGGCCAAACATACAGGTAAGTACTTGGGATGGTACCTGATGGATGTTGCCGTAGCGTATGACAACATGAATGATACGTTACGCTGTATTCAGTACTGTGATAGTTCGTATCAGGTCATCCAAAAGGAGGGTTTTCCTGCAGCGTATAGCGGTGTTCTGTCTCACATGCTGGCTAAATATGCCAAATTCAATCATTCCGAGAAGGTAGATACCCTATTGCAGCATCTGTTGCAGCTCCCAGAGGACCAGCGTCCGCATAACTATGAACTGGCTCTGGCAATGTTCTATGAGAAGACCAACCAGATGGACTTGGCCATTCAGCATTACAGATCATATATAAATAAGGTAAGTAGTGTATCCGGAAGGTACGAGGCATCTGCCGGCTTGCAACGCTGCTATATGCAGAAGGGCGATTACCGTCAGGCAGCCGAGTGGGGCAGCCGTCTGTACCAGGCTAACGACAGCATTATATCGCAACGTGCATTTGAGCAGACACAGAGAGCCAGGGATGCCTATATCTATCATCGCGACAAAGAGGAGGAACAGGCCATCATCCAACGTGATGAGCGCATCAAGTTCGTGTCCGTTATCTCTGTCCTTGCCTTAACAAGTATTGTAATGGGGCTGGTAGCATATTATTACTTCAGGAAGAAGCGTTTCATGGAGGAGATTATAGGCAAGGACAGGATGCTGAAGTTGGAAAAAGAAGAGATACTGCGTAGAACACAGGAACTGGGGCAGAAGAAACAGGAGATTGAACAGTTGGGCAACCAGCTGGATGATGCGGAGAAGACAATAGCAGCCTCTAAGGCACAGCTTGAGAATACCATGAGGGATCTGGAGCAGAGAACAATGATCAACAAGGAGCTGACCCGAATGGCCCTTATGAGTAATGCCACGGACAAGGCAGAGGACATCATAGAGTTCTTCCGCAAGGTTGCACAGGGACAGTCGGCTCTTAAGCCCAATTCATGGAAGGAGCTGATGGTGGCAATAGAAACTCTGTACCCGGGATTCCTGGAGGCAGTGCAGGGTAGGATGCACAGACAGTTGCGCGAGCCCTTGCTCTATACAATCTGCCTGCTGAAGATTGGTCTGAAGCCCATACAGATAGCCCGTGTGATGGATGCCAAGATTCAGACGGTATGGAACAGGGTCAAGCGCTCAGAAGAAATCTGTGGCGACCTGCTACGCTGGCAGTAGCATTTTATTCTTATTCCGTTGTATAATACCCGATGTGCAGATTACCCTCCTTCAAGAGGCGCTTCAGATGGGCCTTCAGAGACTGGGGCGTTACCTTACGAATGTAAGAGAGGTCGGTCTTATCCATCGGCATGCCGTAGAGTTCCTGGTTGACGAATGTATTAATATCATTATATTTGTCTTCTTGCTTCGTCCTTTCACGCTCCTTGATGCAACCGTCTATCAACTCCTGCGTAATCAGATTACCTTCTGCTATCTGGTGCATCAGACGGTCCACATCGCCTGCAATGCGTTCGCGTTCCTTGGGATTGCAACTGAAGTAGATGTGGCACCTCATTTTGTTAATGGGAACATAGTCGTCATATATGAACAATGATGATGTATAGACATCGCTGTTCTGCAATCGGGTGGTATTGAAAAGCAGGTTATTGAGTACGCCACATAGTACATCATTATGAGCATTTGTCTCTGGTGTGTATTTATAACCTACCTCCCACGTATAGTCCATAACAGTCCCGCACTTGGGCATACTGTTCTGGTATTTCTCCACGATGATTGTATTGGTGGTCTTATAATGGTCAGCTGGCCATACCTTGTAATGTGCCGGCTTAGGCTTGGAAGGCAGGGAACCGATGTACTTCAGTACAGCTGGCATGATGTCTTTGATGTTGTAATATCCCTGGATTACAAACAGGGAACCATTGTAGTTAGAGGTGTGCTCCCTCACCAACTCCATGAAATGCTTTGTATTTAAGGCTTTGGCCTCTTCCGGCGTAGGAGATTGCCATCGCCGAGGGTCGGCACTATATACATTATTTACTCTGTCTATGGCCTGCTGACGAGGTGTGGCATGTATCAAAGCCTGTTCAATAATATGTTTGCGCGTTTGGTTGAACCCGCAGGGGTCAATCTCGGAGGGCGTTAACCTAACGTAGAAGTACTTCAGTGCATGCTTAAGGCTATTGGTATCATCTACTGGTGTATATAACATGTCGTCCTGCCATTCCCTTACAAGTCCTGTTGTTTCGGGAAAACCATCATGAGGTATGATTTCTCTAAGAGAACCTGTTTCGGTGTACATGTTACGATAGAAATAATCTTTGTTGCTGAGAACGGAGTAACCGCCAGGGCGAACAAACTTTATTCTAATGCCGCTGCCTTTTTTCTTTTTCTTCCAGAAGATAACCCTAACGCCATTGGAAAGACGGGCCTCTGTGATGCTGTCGTTGCGGACAATGGTCTTCTTGATAGTACCAGGGACAGGGTTAATCTTGAGGGAATCCAGCCTTAAAGCACCCAGAGGCTTATGTTCAGGTACTTCAGATGCTTTCAATTCTTCGTCTGTCATATTCTTCACCTCTTTGTATATCTCTTCCAGTTTCCCGGCTTCCGGCAGTTTGGCGTTTGATGGGAAAGTGGTATAGACATACATATTCCGTCCGTCTGTAAGATTGCAGAACATATCGTTAAGTTCGTCCTTAGAGTATGTGTCAGTTGTGAATTTGCAGGCAATCATTTCAGATTTGTTAGATGTAATGGCATCCTCGCCCATGAAGTGGGCAATCAGTTTATCCACCCATTGTGCACTGGTGCGGACGGAATTAGTATGATCCCAATAGGAGAGAGGAGCATTGAAATTAAGAGCAGAACAGTCCTTGTTATAGACGGATACATCAGAATAGGGCCGAGTAATCTCATCTTCCTCAAAGCCCTCCCTGCGTCTCTTCTCTATCTGCTGGAACAGTAGCCGTAGGCCTTCTTCCCAATCTTCCTCTGCTGTTATTGCATAAAATGAAAGGAATTGTCTGTTTCTTGACCACCCCAAATGGTATATCTCATAATTACAATTGTAAACCGCATCGTAATTGTTTTTAAGGTAGATTAGATTCTTTTTGAAGATTCTCCGCAAGTCTTCCTGCATCCTTAATTCCTTTATGTTTGCTACGGTAAGTTGTTGCTTATGCCAATGGTAAGGCAGTCTGATTCTGATACATATATCAGCAAGAGATGCTGTAGGCTCGCTGAGTGTATAGAATTTGGGGGCCTCAGTATCTGATATCTTAGGCAATGGCGGTACTACGGTCTCACCACGTTTCAGGTCGCCAAACAGATTGCGTATCTTCTTTTCCATTTCGGTAGCATCGATATCTCCCACAACTATGACTGCCATATTCTGAGGCTGATACCAACGTTTGTAGAAGTCGCGCAGAACCGAGGGCGGACAGTTACGGATGATATTCATATCGCCAATGGGCTTACGATTTGCATATAACGAGTCGTTGAATAACTGCTTATTCATATAAACTGAACTGCTATTGGAGAATCTGTAGCGCCATTCCTCTACAATAACATTCCGTTCCGACTCTACGTCAGCATCACGGATGAAGGCATCTCTTCCTGCAACATCATGCAAGAACAGCAGGCAGGAGTCCATCAGCTGTTTGTTATCAGACGGAATTGCATTAAACACATATTCAGTATATTCATGCCAAGTGTATGCATTGCTGTCGTCGCCCAGGGGAAATCCATTACGCCTCATGAAACCGTGCAGATCGTCTGAGGTAGGGAAATGCTTGCTGCCCTTGAGCATCATATGCTCCACAAAATGGGCGATGCCCCGTTCATTCTCTTCCTCCACAAGGGAACCGGCCTTGACCACCAGACGGAAATAGGCTTTCTGTTCAGGTTCGGTATTCGGACAGACATAATAGGTCAGGCCGTTACTGAGCACACCGGTGCGGACGGTTGTATCCAGGGGCAGTACCTGCTTCTCTATCTCATCGGCATGAGCCAATATTTCTTTGTCATCTTTATGCGTACAGGCTGTTGTGCAAAGCAAAACGACTAATGCATAATAAAGTAATTTCATCTTGTGTGTTTTATATCTATGCGTTTAATACTTCAGCGCTTTCTTAGGGCAAACCTTTGTGCATCTTAGACAAGTGATACATTCTGTTGCATTCTTGCGATTGCGGGAGTTGTTGCACACCTCTACATCCATCGGACATTCCTTTAGGCACTTGCCGCACTTGGTGCACTTACTCTCGTCACACCTGATACGAAGCAGCGAGAAGAAGCTCATGGGCTTCAGCAGGACTGTTATAGGGCAGATGTACTTGCAGAATGCACGGTTGTCTCTGAACAGAATGGCAAGCGTTATTCCCACAACATAATAGAATATGTTGCCTACCAGAAAGAGGATATATAGAGTGTTGGCATCTGTCTTCTTAAGCCAGATAAGCAGTCCCACCGTGGCAATTGACAGTAAAAACATGATATAGCGGATGAATCCCAACTTACGCCTTCCTGAACTGTTCTTATAGGGCAGGAGGTCCAGAATCATTGCCGTCCAGCAGGCATAGCCGCACCAGCCACGGCCAAAGAGTAGGGGACCAAATATCTTGGCAATGAGATAATGGAGTGTGGCTCCGCCCCAGATACCGGCTGCCAGATAGAGCCAGAAACCCTCAATCTGCATATTCTCGTGACATATCAGGCCCAGGAATACCAGCATGTAGGAGCCTACCAGGAACTGAACCAGTTCCCTACCGTACTTCCAGCCTGCAGCAATCAAGGCCAATCCTGCACCAATGGAGGTACCTATATAAGAAAAGTTAAGCAGAAAGAAAAGATTACCCGTAGCCTGCCACAGCCAAAGGGCTATGGTCTCAAACACTATAAACAGGATAATAGCGGTGCGGTACTTTTTCATATTGTGTTGTTTCTCGAACGCAAAAATATAATATTAGATTGGAATAACTATACTTTCTTGTGAGAAATCTTCAAAATTCATAATGAAACAGTTACAAGTGTGGGGTTTTGTTGCTCCAATGCACCTCTTCCTGGGTGATGCGCCATGTCTTGCCATTGTCTGGATTGCCCTGATAGAAGAGATAGGTGCGTCCGTTCTTGTCTGTGAACAGATGGGGATGACCGCTCTCGCTGCTGTTCCATTCCCCTGGCTTGCCGTTGGGTTTGAAAGGCTTTTCACTCAGACGAGTGAAGTTGATACCATCCTGACTGTAGGCAACACCTATCTGCTGGGGGCTGTTGTTGTAGGCGCCGGCATAGAATAGCCACATCTTGCCGTCCTTAATGCAGATGCTGGCACCCTCTATACATTCTCCTTCCCAAGGCTGTTCTGGGAACAGGATGCTCTTGTTGGCTGCCAGCCTCCATGAGTTACGTGAGAAATCTGTCTTCTTGTCAGCAACGGCAACACCTAACTTCTGAATCTTATAGGCTGGGTCGCGTGTGGCGAAGTAGAGGTAGTACTTGCCCTTGAAGTATGCCACTTCTGCATCTATGGCCCTGCCGCAAGTCCAGTCGGACGGTTCAGGGTGGAAGATAGGATTCGTCTTGTCGCGCTCGAAGTTGATACCGTCCTTAGATACAGCATGGCAGATGGCATCCTTAGGTCCGTTCCCGTAAGTCTGATAGAACAAATGAACACGTCCTTTCCTTACGATAGCCCCAGGGGCGCAGAGTCCTTTCTTCTCGTATTCCAACCCCGCTTGTGGTGTTATCTCGCCTACACGTTTCCAGTTTACCAAATCATGGCTTTCGGCAATGCCGATGTTCCAACCCTCCATGCCGTTCCATTGTCTGGGTGGAATGGAGTAGTACATCAGATAACGGCCTTTGAACTTCACTACATGAGGGTCCTTGGCGTATGGCAGACCAATACGACTGGTATCCTCATACATCATTTCCTGCGCACAAACAGGTGTACATAGCGTATTAAATATGAAAATAAGGAGAAGAAATGTATATCTCATTTTTATTGTGGTTAGCGTTTAGCGGTTAGTGGTTAGCGAATTATGGGTTGGCTTATTGTTTAGTTTAAACTATGCACTATGCACTATGAATTATGCACTATGCACTAAAACGCTACTTTCTTACCATTCACGATGCAAAGCCCCTTCTTAAGTGAAGAATGAAGAGTGAAGAATGAAGAACCCTCTTGCTCCTTGCTTTTTGAATTTTGAATTTTGAATTGCTGCGCAACTCTACGACCGCTAAGGTCGTAAATCCCTCCAAATTTTGAATTTTGAATTTCTAATTTTGAATTTTGGATGGCCGTTGCATCATCCTCGATGAGTTCTATGCGGAAGTTATCTACCTTGAACCATCCTGTGCCGTCGTTTGTGGTTGTGACGGTACCGTCGCTCTTCATATTGCCACTACGGATTCCCAAGGTCAATGATTCGCCAGCTGAGATATGGGCTGTTACCTCCATATCCTTCAGAATGAACGGTGAACCGCCAGTATCTCCTGCATAACCGGCGAAGGTGGCTTCTTCTCCTTCTGTGAAGCAGTTCTTGTAATCGCTCTCGCGTCCGAAGTATGCCACATTGTTGTTGGCAAACAGACGGGTAATGCCCTTCTTGCTACTGGCAACCCACAGCTGACAAGTAATGCGGTAGGTACCTGCCTTCAGTTTGCTGGCGGGTATGGTCTGATAGAGTTGGAAGTCGGCAGGGAAGGGGATGGTATTGTACCAACAAACATTCTCGCCATGATGGTTCACGGCATCTCTGTTGATACCGTAGCTGGAGCCGCTGAGCGTTCCCCTGACCTTCCATCCGTAAGGAAGATATGCTTTTTTCTCTACGCCGCCATGGTTGAAGGCATTGGCTGAGGTCTGCTCAAAGTCGGGGTTCACCAACAGCTGCTCTGTAAGTGTCTTCTCGCTACTCTTCGGCAGTGTAGGGAAGACCGTAAGTCTCAGTTCTGTACATCCGTAGGGGATAAGGCGTATCTTCTGTGCCGAACCATTTGCTACCGTTGTGTTGGTGCTTGGCGTTACAGGGTTGTAACGGTTGTCCAGTATGGTCCATTTGACAGGCGTCACATCTACCTCTATGGATACGGGAGCCGTCTCTTTGTCGAAGGGATAAGCGCTATTTAGCAGGTTCTCGTCGGTAACGAGAGTAAGTTGCTGCTCGCCCTGCTTCATGCCATAGTTCCATTTGCCTGAAGGTGTGATGCTCCAGCACTTGAAGTCGGGATTCTCAGGTACCTTGCCTGCCATATTACTATAGACATTGGTATCCTCTGTCATGGTCTGCGGTATTGCATAGCAGTAGAGCAGGGGACCGCATTCTACGTATTGACCCTGGTCGGCGTTCAGCGTACGCATCTGGGGTTTCATCTCAAGGTCGATGCTTACTATATCGCCGTCCTGGAACTGACGGTTCAGCGTTGCAAAGGTCTGAGGCATGGCGTCAACATTTACAGTTTCTCCGTTTACCTTTACAGTATAGTTTTTGCACCAGCTTGGAATACGAAACTGGAAGGGGAACTCCGTTGCATTCTTCATACTGAAGCGGAAGTCGATATGCCCGCTGAAGGGGTAGTGGGTCTCTTCTGCGATACGTACGCTGTCATTTCCTACCTTGAAGGCAATCTCCGAGGGGCTGTACATGGCAGCTACAATGGCGTTGTTCTCGCCACGCAGCCACATCCGACTGGCAAAGTTAGGCATCAGACGGTGTATGTTACCGGCGCAGCACTCCGTCTCGTGGGTAGGACGGTAAGCCTGCCAGGTAGAGCCGCGCTTGAAGTAGGTGTTGTCTGAATTGCCTGTGCAGAGTATCTGGTTCAGACCCGAGAAGTACTGCAGAGAACGGAAATCCTTGGTGTGGCAGGCAGGTCCTGCATTAAAGATGGCACGCTCTATGCGGTCGGCCCATTCGGCCTCACCTGTAGCGGTCAGAAAGTAGCCCAACGACCAAGTATAATCTATAATGTCGCACGTCTCGTGTACCTGATCTATGTCGTTACCAACGGTATATTCCTCACTGCTGGGCACACCATCGGGCAGCAGATGGTCGCGCTCTAAGCGTCTTTCGGCATTCAATGCCAGATTCAGATATGATTTATCGCCTGTATAGGCATAGAGCAGCATGGGAATCTTCAGCATCTCGCTGTACGTTACACCATGTATGTACAGGAAATCTTCGGCACCTGCCACCTTGCTGTCCAGTTCAAAGCCTCCGTTCTTATAGGCTGTCTTGGCCTTTGTCAGCAAAGCGCTCTGTGGCTGCTGGCCGTACAGCCACATCATACCTTCTATATTAACAATGTGGCGTCGACCGTTACACAGGTCGGTGGTTGTCATAGAGTTATAGTTGTTGGTCAGGGCGGTACGCACCTTGCGGTCGCCTGTTACCTCGTAGTAGGCTTTCAGGGCACGGAAGAATACGGCCTGTGGCCAGAGGCTGGATATCACTCCGTTACCTAGTCTGCCATTGCTCTGCGGATGGTTCAGCGTGTATTGAATACCTTCTTCGCCTTTGTTTATCAGCTCCTGGTCCTTCAACAGATAGCCCAGACGCAGTAGGCCGTCGGTGTAATAGGCAGTCTGCTCATATCGCCACCAGTCTTGACCATAGTTGCCATTGCGTGGAATATCTCCTGCCCACAGGCAGGTGTTGTAAGGGTAGGAGAGCGCCTCGGGGTGACCTGTCATACCCTCTTTCATACGTTGCAGGTATTCCAACAGCCAGCCTTTGGGTGTAATATCCTTTATTAATCCTTCGGTAAATACAGAATAGTTCTTGGCACTTGCCAATGATGTAGATAGCAGAAGACTACCAAAAATGATGCTTTTTAGTTTCACTTTTTGAAGCATTAGGTTAAAAATATACGTACTTTTATAGTTTTTGCGCTACAAAAGTACAAAACATTAGCAAAATGCGCAAATAATCTTCTGCAAAATTGATATATTGGGACAAGTTGGGGTGCTTATTAGCTTAGTGATTTAATAGGCTATTGAATTTTTGGGGCAAGGGGCAAGGGATAGTTATACACCTATAATTCAAAATTCAAAATTTCTCTTATCTCTAACCGCTTACCTCTAACCTCTAACCGCTAATCCCTAATCTCTAACCCCTTACCTCTAACCGCTAACCTCTAACCTCTAACCTCTAACCCCTAACCTCTAATTTTCAGTTCCTTCAACGCCTGGCAGAGCTGGTCGGGACAGGAAGTGGACTTGGCGCCGCAGCGTATTCCTTCCAAGCGTTCTATTACATCCTCTACCTTTTGGCCCTTCACCATGCGGCTGATTCCCTGTAGGTTGCCATGGCAACCGCCTAAGAAGGATACCTGCTGAATTACGTCGTTCTCATCTACTGATACTGTAATCAGTTTAGAACATGTTCCCTGTGTTATGTATTCAATCTGTTTCATCTTATTTAATTTATAATTTAGTTGACGAGTTAACAAGTTGACGAGTTGACAAGTTGTTTGCTAACCGATTATGGCCGCTGTTTCGACATATCGTTATGACGTTATAACGTTATTACGATTTATTTTTAGCGGCCATCTCCCCCTCCCTCGGGAGGGCTGGGGAGGGGTCCATTATTTCAATTCCATTATCTTAGTGGGACAAGCCAATGTACATTTGCTGCATTTGATACAGTCGGGATGCAGGTAGCCACTCTCCTGTCCACGGCTGTCATAGGGCGTCAGCTGCATAGGGCAGACACGGGCACAGCTCTTGCACTTCATCTGGCAGCTACTGGCCACATGTATGTTGGTAAAAGGTTTGGGTAGCGGAGTCTTCTTGGGGGCAACCCAGTTAGAGAGTGTTCCCATAGGGCAGAACGAACACCAGGTGCGTGGTGCGTAGATGAATGAGAGGACTACACCCACAATGGTGGTTACTACAATGATAGTCCAGAATACTCGTCCGATACCGCTCCACATAGCTAAACCGCCCTCGCTCCAGGGGACGGTGAATGTCAACTGAAGTCCGAACATGCTGAAGATGAATAACACCATGAAGAGGCGGAAGCCGAAGGTACGCACGAAGGCAGGAATGTGACGGTGTGGTGAGTATTTAGACAGCAGACGGTCGTACATATTACCACGTGGACATACATGTCCGCACCACCAACGTCCCTTCCAGATGCTGGTCAGTACGGGACCAATCATACAGATTATGGCTATGAGTCCTATAACGGGATAGAACCACCCGATGATGATGTATGCGATGATTATCCAATAGAGGCTTAATCCTGGAGTCGCAAAGTGACGATGGAATCTTTTCTGTGCCATGCCTTCTTCCTCCTTATTTTATTTAGTTCAACTTTGTCATGTGATAGTCCATACGCTTCAGCTGTATGGCGACACCCATCAGGTAGAGCTGGTGCAAGCTGGCTACATATCCGTTGAAGGCTTCCTTGGTGCCTGGCTCAAAAGGCTGATGTCGTAGCGCATTGTTGACGCGTGAGGCACATTCGCCTACCAGTTTCTCCAGGGCAGTGTAGTCATTACCTTCCAGCATCAGAACTTCCTGTCGGATGTATTCGTCCATCTCGTCGTACCCCCTTTTGTTTCTTAGGCTGGCATAGAGGTCAGGCAGATTAGAATAGCTTTCCCATTCTGTAGAATCCCAGAACTTAGCTACCGCCATACCAATGTACATCATCCAGCCAAGCGATGTAGTAGGGTAGCCTTGGAACTCGCGTATGCCGTCTGGCAGGTAAGCCTTGGCTATCTCTTCCCATTTTTCCTCAACATCCGGGCATTCCGGCATTCTCTCGTCCACTTCCTTCATGCTCAGCAGGTACTGATGCAGGTCTTTCCTTAATATCTCTTCAAAATTATCCATAATAGCTAATTAAATGAACTGCAAAGGTACATCTGTATTTTAGCATCTCCAAATTTCCCTGAGAAAAAGACTACTGTATAGCTTGGCAGATTTCCTCCAGGTATTTCTTGTCTGTCTCATCGAATGTTGACAGGTGCTCGCTATCGATGTCCAGAACTGCAATCACCTTGTTTTCCTTGTCAAAGACAGGCACAACAATCTCTGAGCGCGACTGACTGCTACAGGCAATATGTCCGGGAAACTGCTCCACATCCGGTACTATTATGGTTTTCTCCTTCTTCCATGCCGTACCGCAGACACCCCGTCCGTATGCAATGTGCATACAGGCAATGGGGCCTTGGAAGGGGCCCAGTATCAGTTCTCCGTCTTTTACTCTGTAGAATCCTGTCCACCAGAACTTCATGGTCTGATGGATCTCTGCTGCTATATTGCTCATTACGGCAATCATATCTGTCTCTCCCTCAATGATTGCCTTTACGTTGGCTACCAGTTCCTGGTATTTCTCTTCTTTGCTCATTATAAATCCAAATAAATGGTATATGGTTCTTTTTCGGCTGCGAAGTTACGAATAAGTGAGCGGAATACAAAATAAAAACGGTTTTAATGTAAACGATAACGCAAACGCAAACCTCTAACCCCTAACCCCTAACCTAATAACCCCCTAAAAAGTTTTGCCATCTCATCAAAAGCTATTATCTTTGCAAAAACCATATATCAGATAATAAAATAGCGTATTAGTTGAATGGATGTAATTAGTAATCTATTCTCATCACTCAGTTCAGTGCTTTGGGGATGGCCAATGATTATCCTTTTGCTGGGTACCCATGTGTTCCTTACTTTCCGGCTTCGCATTCCGCAGCGACGTCTGCTGACGGGTATCCGTCTGTCGGTAAAGAAGGACAAAGGGGCTACGGGTGATGTGTCACAATTTGGAGCCTTGGCAACGGCGTTGGCCGCTACTATAGGTACAGGTAACATTGTGGGAGTGGCAACGGCTGTTGCTCTGGGAGGACCAGGTGCCGTGCTGTGGTGTTGGTTGACGGGTATCTTCGGTATGGCAACCAAGTATGCCGAGGGACTGCTGGCTGTGAAATACCGTGTGAAGGGTAGTGACGGACGGACCTACGGAGGACCTATGTATGCCTTGGAACTTGGCCTGGGCATGAAATGGCTGGCTCTCCTCTTTGCTATCTTCACTGCCTTGGCCAGCTTCGGAATTGGCTGTACGGTCCAGGCCAACTCTATCGCTCTGCTGGCAAGCGAGACGTTCGGCATCCCTACATGGATAGTGGGCGTGTTTATCTGCCTGCTTACGGCACTGGTCATTATGGGCGGTGTGAAGTCCATTGCCCGTGTCTGCACCATACTGGTACCTTTCATGGCAGCCCTTTATGTGCTGGGATGTATAGTTATTCTCTGCATGAATGGTAACTATGTCTGGGCTGCCGTACAGCTCATTATAGAGTCAGCCTTTAATCCAACGGCTGCAGGAGGCGGCTTTGTGGGGGCTACGGTTATGATGGCAGCACGCTATGGAATAGCCCGTGGTCTGTTCTCCAACGAGAGTGGTATGGGTAGTGCTCCCATTGTAGCGGCTGCAGCACAGACGCGTAATCCGGTCAGACAAGCCTTGGTGTCCAGCACAGGCACGTTCTGGGATACCGTTGTCATCTGTGCCCTGACGGGCTTGGTGCTGGTGAGCAGTATTCTGGCATACCCCGACATCAACTTTGCCGATGGCGCAGCCTTGACGAAGGTGGCGTTCTCCAAGATACCATATGTGGGTGCTCCATTGCTTGCCTTTGGTATTCTGACCTTTGCCTTCAGCACTATCCTTGGATGGAGCTACTATGGTGAGAGTGCTGTCAACTATATTGAGCATCAGCGCATCAACCGTTTCTATCGCATCCTATACATTGTGGCCTTGTTCTTTGGCAGTATTATCAGTCTGGATGTCATCTGGAACATTGCCGATACGATGAATGCCCTTATGGCTATCCCCAATCTAGTGGCCCTGCTTCTGCTGAGTGGAGTCGCTGCCCGTGAGACCAAGAAGTATCTTTGGGACGGAAATCTTGACGAGGAGATGAAGGACTAACTATAATAAATAAGGTCAATAAACAAGCTCAATAATTAGAAATCGGGAGTAAAGAGGAAAACATTAATTCCCTTTTACTCCCGAAACTTTAATAGACAATTACCTTATAGTTACCTTAGCCACATAAGATTTGTGGTAGTAGTTTTCTGGTGGTTACCGTATGCTACTCCAATGGCCTTTGCAGCCTCAATGCGTGATTTCTCTAACTGAATCTGGTCATGATATTTTTCACGCATCTCAAAGTCGATATCACTGCGCACCTGACCCTTTACCTCATTCATTAGCTTTCCTGCCTCGGCATAGCATGCTGCATCAGGATCAATCTGGGCAAGAAGGGAGCAGACTTCGTATGCCGAATCCTTGTCTTGTCCGGCTGCCCAAAGTGCCTTTGCCCTATTCAGAAGGAACAGGTTCAGGCGGTCAAGGTACTTAGTGTAGATTTGCAGTCCATACGCAGATGCTTCCTCGCCGCCTCTTGAGCAGACGGGAATGGAAAGAACCATAGTGAGTGCCTCCTCGTAATTCTGAAGTGAGACTAGACGCTTGGCTTCCTTGATGATATTGGTATACTGCGTATCGTAATAGTTCATCATGTTCTTTTTACCGCGATTAATAAGATCTATTATATCACGATTACTATTGCTGATATGACGGAAAGCATTGATATAGCTTTTTGCCTCACCAGTTCCTACACCATTAAGTGTGACATAGGCTGTACCGAACTTCTTCTGTGTATAGGTATCGGCAATATAGAATGTGATTCCCAGGTTATATACTGTCTGAATGGGTGGCCCTGGCAGATTGCTCTTGTCAAGGACATCGCAATGAGCCGTCAGTACAAAAGGTGTTGTTGGCGCATCTGTTGTAAGGCCGTTCTCTGTAGCTATCCTACTTAACGACTGGAATAATACGTTATTTGCCGCAGCGGGTATATTGGTAAAATCCTCGTCAAGCTGAATAGATATAGGCATTACACACTCCTGAGCTGAAGCACTTGTGGCTATTGTCAGACATAAAGCTGATAGTATGTTAATTAACTTCATAATTATATCCTCCTTACTTTTCTCCCAAAATTAATAGACAACGGCCTAATCCCCTGTTAACTGTCTTTACTGGAATATTATATGGCGCGCCACCGAGGAAACGGGCCAGCTCACGGGCAAATCCGTAGGTGTCCTGTGCCATACCGTTTGCCTTGTACAAAGGAATACGCACCTGTTCATAAAGCACCATGGTCTCTGTAGCGTCTGATTTGCTGAAGCGGTGGTTAACGCAATTCTCTGCAAGCCAGTTGTCAATGACTTCACTCAGTTCATACTCGCCATACTCTTTCTCGAAGTCTACGTCGCTGCTGTCAAATACTCTCATGTCCAGAACAACCTCGCGTCCGTTGGTAAGCATATCGTCAAAATGTGCTTGCAAACGTTCTACGAATCCATCCATATGGTCTTGTACAGCCTCCTCTAACAGGACGGGCAGTTCTGCCGAGAAGGAACCCTTTCCGGTACCCTGAGCACCGGCAACCTGCTTATCGGAATAGGCATCTTTGGCTGCAAGATTATAGGTAATACTGCTCTTGGGGCCAACGGTATTAACTGTCCAGTCAATATACAAAATAATGTCAGCCTTTGCAGTACGGCGCAAACGGTCCAGTGGGCTCTCTGATATGTTGGAACCACTTGCCTTGCTGGTAATAAGACGGTCTTCTGCGGACAGATTGGAGATACTTCTCATATTCTGCTGCAAGTCTTTCAGGGGGAATCCCCTGTCAGCCATCAGAAGGTTAATCTTAGAGATAACAGCATTAAGTTGTTTGTCGGCAGAAAGTGCTGCCTTATAGTCGGGAATCATTTCCTCTGTTCCCTGATTATCAAACTTCTGTTCATAACCATGCTCTTTACACCAAGCATCGCTAGGAACCACCATAAGTGTAGGTTTCTTAGCTTGTCCCATTACTGACAGAGAAAATAATGTCAGTAAGAATACTGATAAAATGGTTTTCAGTTTCATGATCTTATTTGCATTTAGTCAATAATTTTGTCTGCTTTCAGACGCTCTTTTAGTTGTGCTCTGAGCACACGGATGGTAAGATCGTACGCATAGCCGAGCTTGTCCTTCGATCTGCCTCCCGAACGATATTTCGTATCTTTCAGGGATACATACTCTTTGTAAGGTCCGTCATCTGCAAAGAACAGATTGAAGTAGTCCTCGTAGCGTTCCTTTGCATTAACTTCCGTAACGAGTGGGCGCATATTGCAGCCTCCGGTACCTTCACGTATACCATCAAAGATTACCGCCCATACGGCATTCTTCTTTGCTTGCTCCTTGGCATCCAGACGATTGCGTCCGTAACCCTGAACACGCAATGTCTGCGAGCCGTCGAGTTCAACTCCCATACATCTGACAGAAGAACGGGCGTAGATGGTTTGTGTCTGTGCATCTGCGTAGGCAGACGACATAAGAACCAATAATGTGATTATAATTTTCTTCATAATATCCGGAATTTATTTACAGAATGTACAGTCTTTAATTAGAAACCAGATGAAAGAGAGCGAACGACACCTGCCTTCTCAAGCTCTTTGCGAAGTGATGTCTTGTCAATTTGGAGAATAGCTCCCTGTTTATAACCTTTCGGTGTCTTGACCCTGTCATACGAACCTGCTACGATTGTGGCAAAATTCTGACACTGACCGTCTGATGCGAAGAACTCCTGACAGAATGCTGCATTGTCTGTTTCTGCAGTAGGTGCGGCCATTGCAGGCTGACGTGCACCACTTTGGTTGCCAGAACATCCTCGGAACACTACGCCATGTACAGCAGCACGTTTCAGATCCTGGTCACTGACTTTACTGCCATATACATAGACCTTCACCAGAATAGTGCCTTCTGTTCCGGAGCCTGCTCCAGTAATGTCATACTGGGGCATTTTCTCTACCTTAGCAATAGCTCCTGTTAAAATAAAGAGGAGCATGAATAAAACATTTAACAATCTCTTCATTTTTTCTGTTTTTATGATTATACCCTTATTTATTTGACATCTCTCGGATTAGCATTCCCTTGGAGAAGGCTTTCCCGCTAACGGTTCTGAATGTAGTAAATCCCAATGTGGCACCCTGTGCACCTTCTTCCACAGCCATATATCTGTTGTCCCATATTAGATTAGGAATAGGTTCAATAATGCCGACACGGTTATACTTATGTGTTCCGTTTTCCATTTCAACGGTCTCTAACACCTCGAATTTGCTCTTGGAAGAAACACCCTCCTTCATTCCAATATATGCGGTAAGCGGCTCAACGGTAACAAGCGGAGTCTTGGTTCTGAATTCCTCGTAGTTACGCTGCAAATCAACCACATTCTCGTCAATTGCACGCTGGCAGGCTTTTCTTACCATCACAATGGGTTGGTCTTCTTTTATTCCCATAAATGATGTTGTGCCACCGCTACTCTCTACCTTACCTACGTACTTTAACGTGTATTTTTCGCGTGCCGCCTCAAAATTATCTTTCTTTGTGGCATCAGGCTGTGCTGCATACTGCTCCTGGTAGAATAAAGCCGCTTGCTCCTCATTCCAGTCCAGTCTGTACAGGAAAGTATTGATTTTTACGGTGAATCCCTTAATGGTCTCAATCATATCGCCAACACTCTTAGTTATATCGTCAACATTCACACCAGTATATATGGCGGCAATAGAACCTAAGCCCTTAAGAATGGCGGCCCCGGTTTTGGCTCTTTGGTTCTTATCCACATAACGTATGTCATTTACCAGGACGAAAGTGTTCCCGATGAGTTCCTCACCAGCATCCTGTAGCATGGCAACTCCACGTGCTGAACGCATAGCAAGTTGCTTGTCAAATTCATCGGCGTTATAGAGTCCACGTTCCTTAACCAGTTCCATGTTACACTCTCCGGTATAGAAGTCACGGTTGAACCAACGCCCCACAAGACGGCTTGCAATCTTGTTGTTCTGCAGGAACTCTGTGACATCAGTATTTTCTTTTTCGCTATTTGCTCCAGACAACTTCTTGTCCATGTTAAGTACCTTAACACTCAGATTGTGGTCATTGAATTTGTCGGGTACGGGAATCTGTAGAAATGCCTCCTTTATCTCATTGGCAAATTGCTGTTCTGTATGATTAACTAATATTGAGTACAAGGAACTGCGCCTATAGTCTGAAATAGGTTCTTGAGCAGATGCTTTCAAAACTGAAGCAACAAGAACAATGGATATAATATAATGGATTTTCATAATAATCATGTTTTGTTGGTTAATAGTTCCATTCATCTTCACTTAATGTAGACTTCAAGTCGTATGAACGATTCTCGCGTGTCACCTCCAACAGAATATTCTTTTTCTGCGAAGCCGTTAATTCTTTACTTCCCAGATTCTTCATCTCCTTTACAATGGCATCCTTATATAATAAGGTAGTCGGAAGATCTATTACCAATTTATCATCAGTATTGATCAGATAGCCAAATGCTTGTTTGTTCTTCTCTAAATCCGCTGCATAAATGGTTGCTTTAGGGGTGTTGGGGTTAAACAACTGGGCACGGTTTACCTGCGTATCTTCAATTACCATGTTCAATGGAATTACGTGTGCAATACCATCCTTATAATTGCTAACAGCCTTGTAGCCAGTTGGCGATACTTGTTTTGTGTCAAGGTTTATGTGATAATAGAGCGAATCAGCCTTTTTAACCCACATATGCTTGGTTTCTAGCTCTGAAGGCAATACAATACTTATGTATTCCATGGGTATCAAGGTTTCATTGTCAGTAGACTGCATTCCCCATTTATCATCTTTCTTTACGGCTATCATGTTATAGCAATTTCCCAAAGCCTGATCGTAATCAAATGGAATAACTACCAGGCCGGTTCGTGTGATGCATCCGTACTTTCCCTCTTTCTGAACGCTGAAAACTTCTTTGCTTTCCTCGTTATACGGGAATTTAATATCGTTGAATCCGGATAGGGTGGCAACATCATTGTTTGAATCATCAAATACATCCCATGTGTTAGACGCATTCTTTGCGGCCCACAAGCCAGTTGGCTGACTGTGTATTAAACTACTGTATCCTGAGCGCAGCGTCTGTCCTGTCTTGTTGATAAAAGACCATGTCTGACCGTTGACAGGTGCGATATCTCCAATAAAATCTCCGTGAGTCCAGAATGTAATATCGTTAAATGCCTTGTCAAAAGCAACGGCTTGGAAACTTTGACCGGTATTTAAATTGTGGTATCCGCACAGAACTTGTTTCTTCTTGACATTGTAGTATCTTACCATATCGCTCTGTGGCTTCATGACAAAATAATAAAGGCCTTGTGCTAACAATTGTTTGCCGTTCCCGTCAATAATACCTGCATTGTAAATGCTCAAGCCGTTTCCGCTAAAGCCTAAATAAGAACAGTCTGTTGTAAGGGTATCTGTAGTGCTATGATAACTGAATTCCAGCCTTCTGCCCTCTCTATAAGGAGGTTGGGTCTGGGGATCATATGAGAATTCATATAAGCCTTTATAACTGGCAGGAACAAGAATAGTTCCATTTGCATCAATTATTCCATACTTGGCACCAAGCATATAGGTCTTTTTCTCATTAGGAATGGGGGATGCCTTGCCGCCTTGTGCTATTAGTGCCTTCCCATAGCAATTAGGACTTGAGATGACCGAGTATTCTACCGGTAGGGTGATTGCTCCCTTTTTATCGGTAAGACCCATTTTCTTGCCTTCCTGAATTAAGTAAAGATTGTTGCCCCATGTTTGTATTTTACTGTATTTCAGTGGAAGCAATACATTTCCTGTTGCATCGATGATACCGGATTTCCCGCCCTTTGTTACAATTGCTACGCCGTTTTCAAATGCTTGTCCGCTTTCGTACTGGCATTTAATTACTTCATTACCGTCTTGATCTGCATAACCAATAAGGCCTTTCTGATTTACAAAGATCTTCAGATCCTGCGCTTGAACGCCAGATGCCATAAGGAAAGCCATAAGACAAAGGATACCTTTTGCTCTCATAATAAATAGATCTTTAGCTTATTGCCCCCAATTCAGCTGTTGTTAATATTTCATTAGATTGTTTCAATGTCATAAAAAGGCGTGGGAACAATTTGTCGTTTGATCAGCGAACCTTCGGTTTTCATGTATAAGTTTTTATGGTTCAGCCCGCTAAGATTCTGCGCCAAAACGCCTTAATTATGTCACGGTATTATTATCTCAAATATATATGGTTGTTACTTCTTTTAGTTTAGTTTATTTATGTAGATAATTTCCTTTTGGTATAGATTTCAAAGGCAAAGATAAAGATTAATTTCTATAATCATATAAAATTTTATAAAAAAATGAAAAAATATCCAAAAATAATATTTTGCATTCCTCATCCTTTCCTGCTTTTAGGGTAAGTTGCCAAGTTTTTTGCGTTAGGATAGGGAATTAAAAAGTGTTTATTCTTTCGTTTATCCCCCTTTTTTTCGTACCTTCGCATTCTGAAAGGAAAGGTAAATAGTATGCTGAAGCAATTTCTATCCATAATGTCGCGCTTCCTGAAGCCCTACAGAAAGTATCTGGCGTGGTCGGTAGTGCTGAACTTTGTATCACAATGGCTCAACGTATTCTCCTTTGTGGTGCTCATTCCCATCCTGAATATCCTGTTCAAGATAGACACTACCGTTTATGAATACAAGGAGTGGACATGGGATAGTCTCAGCAAGGAACTTGTGGTAAACAATGCCTATGCCTGGGTACAGGAACTGATAAATGTGCACGGAGCCTTTCTGACGCTGGTCTTTATGGGTATTGCCCTGATAGTGATGACGGGACTGAAGACAGCGGGTTACTTTGCCTCTTCTGCCATCATGGTGCCCCTGCGTACCGGTGTGGTACGTGATATCAGAACTTCCGTATATAATAAGGTGTTGAAGCTGCCCCTCAGTTTCTTCTCTGAGGAGCGTAAGGGCGACATCATTGCCCGTATGAGTGCCGATGTGCAGACGGTAGAGACCTCCATTACCAATAGTGTAGATATGCTCATCCGTCAGCCCATAGCCATACTGGTATGCTTTGTCACCCTGTTTGCCGTCAGTTGGCAGATGACACTCTTTGTGTTGGTGGTTGCCCCCCTTGCAGGATGGATTATGGGTGTTGTAGGTAGAAAGCTGAAGCGCCAGTCGGCAACCGTACAGCGTCAGTGGGGTGGTATCATTGCCCAACTGGATGAGACACTGGGCGGCCTGCGTATCATCAAGGCTTTCATTGCCGAGAAGAAGATGGAGAAGCGCTTCCTGCAGATAAATGATGCCTATCGCAAGGATATGAGTGCCATGGTTATCCGCCAGAGTGCTGCTCACCCCATGAGCGAGTTTCTGGGTACTATCATTATTGTGGTGGTGTTGTGGTTTGGCGGCTCGCTGATTCTGAATGATACCCATCTGATAGATGCCTCCACCTTTATCTTCTATATGGTTATCCTGTATAGCGTTATCAATCCGCTGAAGGAGTTTTCACGCGCTACCTATCAGATTCCTCAGGGTCTGGCATCTATGGATCGTATCGACTTCATCCTGCAGGCAGAGAATCCCATCAAGGAGCCTGAGCATCCGCAAACTATGCCTTCCTTCGAGAAGGAGATAGAACTGCGCGATGTATCATTCAGTTATACAGAGGGGCGTGAGGTGCTGAAACATATCAACCTTACCGTTCCCAAGGGCAAGACAGTAGCATTGGTAGGGCAGTCGGGTTCCGGTAAGTCCACATTGGTGGATCTGATTCCCCGTTACCACGATGTAAATGTAGGTGAAGTACTTATTGATGGACAGAATATCAAGGGCTTGCGTATCAGTGATTTGCGTGCGCTCATTGGTAACGTAAACCAAGAGGCAATCCTTTTCAATGACACGTTCTATAACAATATCACCTTTGGTGTGGAGAATACTACTATGGAGCAGGTGATAGAGGCTGCCAAGATAGCCAATGCGCATGATTTTATTATGGAATCCGAGAACGGATATGATACCATGATAGGCGACCGCGGCGGACGTCTCTCTGGCGGTCAGCGCCAACGTGTCTCTATTGCCCGTGCCATTCTTAAAAATCCTCCTATCCTTATCTTGGATGAAGCTACCTCAGCCCTTGATACAGAGAGCGAGCGTCTGGTGCAGGAGGCTTTGGAGAGACTGATGAAGAGTCGTACCACCATAGCCATTGCCCACCGTCTTTCTACCATCAGGAATGCCGACATCATACACGTATTGCATGAAGGGGAGATTGTAGAGAGCGGTCAGCACGACGAGCTAATTGCCCGCAACGGCTATTACAAGCGCCTTTACGATATGCAGCAGCTGTAGGCTGTAATAATCTGGAACAAGTATTTATCTTGAACTATTCTCATGAGAAAGACTAAGATAGCCTCACCTGAAGCATGTTGCGGATGTTCTGCATGCGAGCAGATCTGCCCGCGTGGATGCATTACAATGCAGGAGGATGGCGAGGGTTTTATGTCTCCGGTAGTAGATGAGTCAAGATGTGTGGATTGCGGGTTATGCCAGAAGGCATGTCCCGTCATGTCTCCCTATTCCGGTAGGCGTCCCCAGAAGTCTTATGCAGCTATTAACAGGCAGGAGGAGGTTCGCCTCAAGAGCAGTTCTGGAGGGGTATTCTCCTTGTTGGCAGAGAGGTGTATAGCCCAAGGCGGAACCGTATATGGTGCCAGGTTCTCTTCCTCGTGGGCTGTTGAGCACCATGGAACAGACAATGCTGAGGATATCCCTCAGTACAGGGGTAGCAAGTATGTACAGAGCTGGATAGGACATTGCTTTGTTGAAATTAAGAGCTTACTTGCAGCAGGAAAGCCTGTTATGTTTGTCGGTACCCCTTGCCAAGTTGCCGCCTTGCATCATTTCCTTGGGAAACCCTATAGTCAGTTACTGACTGTTGATTTTGTTTGTCATGGAGTATCAAGCCCTGCTGTATGGAAGTGGTACATCAATAATTTTGTCAGAAGAAACAGGTTCCTCTGCTTTACCTGTGCAAAGGATCCGTTAAAAGCTATACGGACAATTGAATTCAGAAATAAAAAGAAAGGTTGGAGACGTTATCGTATAGTAGTTGAGTTGGATGGTATCCTGAAGAGACGTTTCTCATGGGTTTATTTCAGGAATCCTTTCATGAAATCATTCCTGTCAAACCTTAACCTACGTCCTTCATGTTTCCAATGTCCCAGTAAGGAGGGACGAAGCCATAGTGATATCACATTGGCAGATTTCTGGAATGTACATAAGGTGATTGACGGCTTTGATGACAATAAGGGGACTAGTCTTGTTCTCGTAAACACAGAGAAGGGCGCAGCCGCATTCGGCGAGATTGAATGCAGAAACCAGGAAGTGGATTTCGATAATGCTATCCAGTACAATCCGGCGTGGCATACGCCCTATCCCGAGAACGAGAGAAGAGCTGAGTTCTTCCAGCAGTACAAGACTCATTTCAAGGACTTCATATAATATGATACTCAACTTTCGCAAGTTTTATTTGCCTCTAAAGTGAAATTTCAATAAGATAATATATGAGAATCGCTATCACAACCTTCTTCCAGTCCCAGACTAATTACGGACAGTTGTTGCAGGCCTTTGCCTTGCAGCAGACGCTTATGCGTATGGGCCATTTCCCCTATATTATCCGTTACGGATTTCATGAGAGTCTTCCGTTGTCTCTTGGAACGGAACTGCCGGAATCCGATTTCAGCAAACTAATGGACGGGAAGCAATTGGAGGAAGCTAAGGCTGGTAGCGCGGATAACCGTCATTTTGATGATTTCCGCCGTGTTCATCTCAATCTCTCCCGAAATGCCTATAATCACCTTGATGAGTTGCAGTTATTTCCGCCTGTTGCGGATTGCTATATTACCGGAAGTGATCAGGTGTGGGCTCAATTACTTTCCCGAACGGATAATCAGACATTCTTCCTGAACTTCGGTCCCAAGGAGGTGTTGCGTATTTCTTATGCACCCAGTTTCGCACTTAAGTCCTACCCATCGAAGCTAAACGGCCTTTTGGAGCAGAATCTGAAAAGATTTGACGCTATAAGTGTTCGTGAGAAGACGGGAATCAAGATATGTCAGGATGCCGGATCAGATGCCCATTGGGTAGTGGACCCCACAATGCTATTGGATGGAGACTACTATCGCATGTTGGCAAAAGAATCTCGGACAGCCCTTCCTGATAATTACATGTTTGTATATCATGTCAATGTCAAAAAGCATCACATCCCATGCTGGAAGTTTTTCAACAGCTACAATATGGAGCATGATATCCATGCTGTTGCCGTTCATGCTAATGGCGAGAAGTCATCTGGTGTGGAGTTCCTGGAGAATGCAGAATACATGTATCCTTCTATACAGGAATGGATCAGACTTATAGATGGCTGTAGGTATATGCTGACGACTTCCTTCCACGGCATGGTCTTTGCCATTCTTCTCCATAAACCCTTCTTCATTATCCTTAGGCCGGAGAGTAAGTTTGCCGGGAATGACCGTATAATATCTATTTTGTCTGCCTTAGGATTAGAGGACCGTATTGTAACCTCTGATATGGATGTGCAGAAGCAGATGCAGATGTCTATCCGTTGGGAGGAGGTTGATGAGAAACTGGAAGTCCTTCGCCAGGAATCCCTCAGGTTCTTGTCGGAACATCTCGTTCCCAAGACAACATATTCAGATAGCGAGTTACTGCAGCATTGGACACAACATTGCACAGAGCAATTCCGTCAGTATGTAATTTCCACAAGACGGGATGAAGGCAAGAATTCGGTGAGTAAGCTTAAAAAGAAGATAGAATCTGCATATCATTTACCCCCTGTACGTCGTGACTTGAAGTTGATCCGATATGGGTTCAAGTTCCTCTTTAAGGATATTTTCAACAAGAAATGAAAGAAGACACTCTTACAAATACAAAAAGAATCAGGGTCCTGATGGATTCTCAGGCATTTGATTTCCAGACACATGGCGGTGTATCCCGTTGTTTTGCCGGACTGATAAGTCACATGCCTGATGATATAGAAATCTCTCTTCCTATTTTAGAGACGCAGAATCAGTATCTGAAGGAAATGGGCCTGGCTCCCGAGAAGGATTACTATATGGAATTCTGTAAGGGGCATCCTACATCTGTAAACAGATTCTGGTATAAAGTCCTGACCAACATAAGGCATGGACATTGGAGGCAATGGGACAGAATGCCGCATTATAGTATATTCGAGGCGGAGCGCCAGCTTGAACGTGGAGATTTTGATGTTTTTCATCCTACATACTTTGACCCCTATTTCCTTGATAAGATAGGAAAGAAGCCTTTTGTCCTTACGGTTCATGATATGATATCAGAGAGATATTCAGGTACTTACAAATTCCATGACGGACAACCGCAAGGGAAACGCAAGCTCATTCCACGGGCAGCACATATCATTGCCGTAAGTGAGCATACAAAACAGGATATAGTTGATCTATTTGATATATCTCCTGAGAAGATTAGCGTTATCTATCACGGTATAGACCAGAGTCCATACGTACCTTCTCTTGAAGGAAATCCCAACGGACGCTATATACTATATGTAGGCGGAAGGAACAAGTACAAGAATTTCCTGCGTTTTGTTCATGATGTTACCCCTGTTCTCAGGAATCACCAGGATATGTCAGTTATCTGTACAGGCAAACCGTTTAACCGTGAAGAGCTCCGTGTGCTGCAGGAATCCGGTCTCTCAGGCAGGTTCGTGCAGAAGTTCATCGAGTCTGATCAGGAACTGATGGATCTTTACCACTTTGCTCAGGTCTTTGTGTTCCCCTCCGAGTATGAAGGATTCGGAATACCTATCCTGGAGGCTTATAAGGCAGGATGTCCTGTATTGCTCAACAGGGCAAGTTGTTTCCCTGAAATAGCTGGTGATGCCGCTATCTATTTCGGTTTTAACGGTAAGGAGAGGAGCCTGCAGGAATGTATCGAGGACCTCTTGGCATGGACACCTTCCCAGAGGCAGGAGTTTGTTGACATTCAGCATCAGCGCCTTCAGTTATATACATGGGAGAAGGCAGCCCGTGAGTTGGCCGAGGTGTACAGGAAAGTGGCAAATGAATAAAAACATTTCACACGTAATATCAGCCTCTCAGGTGCAAAAGGTATTCCTTTCCGGGAATAAAGGACGGCGGATTATTAAAGTGTGATTTTTTTTTCATACTTTTGTACGTCTTATATAAAAGAATGAAACGTATAGCAGTACTCACAATGGCCCGTAATGATGACTTCTTCCTGCGTAAGTGGGTGGAGTATTACGGACGTGAATTGGGTAAGGAGAACCTATATATATACTACGATGGCGAGGATCAGACCATTGCCGATTTCTGCCAGGGCACGAATGTCAATGTGCATCCTAAGATAGGTACGCAGGTGGTGAGTGCCGAGAAAGGCCGACTGAAGTTCCTGTCTGAAAAAGCGGCCGAGCTATTCTCTGAAGGCTATGATGTGGTTATTGGCGTAGATGCCGACGAGTATATTGTGGTTGACCCTAAGTTAGGTGTCAGCCTTAGCGAGTATCTCTCTGCCCAGGATATTGATATAAGCCTTTCTCCTTTGGGACTCGATTTTGGTCAGAAGCTGGGCGAGGAAGGCGACCTTTCTCTGGAGGATACGTTCCTTAGCCAACGAAGTTATGCCCAGATAGGAACCCGCTACACAAAGCCCTCTATCATAGCAAAGCCATGCCGGTGGGGTAGTGGTTTCCATAGGGTAAAGGGACATAACTTCCATATAGCCAAGGATTTGTATCTGATGCACTTCGGGTATGCCGACAAGAAGATTCTGGAGGATCGTTTGGGCGATACCGACCGTATAGCGCAAGGCTGGGAGAAGCATATCTACAAGCGCAGTCGTACCATCCGCTATGCTACGGAGAAGAAAGCGCATGACTTTGACCGTTGGACCTGTTGGGCCCGTATCTGTCAGACATGGTGCCGTCCTTTCTATGCGCTCAACAAGCCGGCTATGTTTGAATTAAGAATTGTTGTTAAGATTCCCAATAGATTTGACCATGTTCTCTAACATCCCATCTATAGAGGCACTACAAAGTGCTCTTATCCTAAAGCCTGCATCCGGTGGTTCATCCGGTACAGAGCCTATGGTTTCTGTCGTAACCGTCTGCCTCAATCCGCTGAAGGACGGACGCAAGGACCTCTTGGTCAAGAATCTTGATTCCGTGCAGCAGCAGACTGGCGTGACAGTAGAGCATCTTATTATAGACGGAGCTTCCTCTGACGGGACAATAGAGTTTCTTACGCAATATGACAACAGGTGTAACGATATCCGTATCCTGAGCAAATCTGATTCTGGTATCTACGATGCCATGAACCGTGGTATAGCCCTGTCACGTGGCAAGTACGTCACCTTCCTCAACTCGGATGACTTCTATCACCGCAATGATGGACTTGCCCTCTCCGTAAAAGCCTTGGAGGATAGTGGCTGCGGTTTCTCTTTTGCGCCTATATTGCCGGAGGGACCACGTTTCCTCCATCGCCTGCACAGGCATCCGGATCGTCATCTTCATAGAATATTCATCTTCCCGACTATACCTCATCAGTCCATGTTGTATAGGCGTACAGCTCTTTTCGAGGTAGGCGGCTACGATTCCACTTACCGCATGGGCGGCGACCACGATCTGACGCTTCGCCTCATTGCTGCAGGTAACAAGGCTTGTTTTGTGAACAAGGCATTCGTTATCTTTGCTTCTGGTGGTTATTCAACGCAGGATGTCGCTCTTAAGATTCGCGAGAAGAAACGTAGGGTCAGAAATTTCCACAAGGAAGTCTTTGGCATAGAATTCACAGATGAGGAGATAGATACCTTAGTACGGCACTATCGTTATCCGCGAAGATATCTTTCGGTCTATGTTCAATCGCAGCAAATGATAGACAAGATTTTTGTGGGGCTACCTCATTGTATATGTTTGAGTTCTTTGCATTGCTTTAACTATTGGAAATACTATCTCAAATGTCTGCTTGGCATCTGAAGATAAGTTATCCGTTATTCTTTTAGCAGATCCTCTGCAAACTGGCAGATGCGGTCATGTATCTCATCACATACCTGGTCTAATGCGTAGAAGCAGGCAAAGCAGACCTTGCTGCCCGGCTTTGTAACCCGGCGTAAAGTCCATTCCAGTTGCATCATTCCTTTCTTTGAATAATACCGCATTAGTACGGGTCTGACGGAGCGTAGATGTACCCTTCCTTCCTTCCAGAGTAGCATGTAGCAGATTTCGTCGGTACGGAAGTGCTGTAGGCTTCGGAATCGGTTCTGTATATTCTGGACAAGGCGTTCAGGATGCTGTGTATAGAACTGCTCCAGAGTGCTGCGAATAAAGGGGTAGGGCGTATGTGCAAGGCGTATGAATGTTCTTTTACTGCCTGCTATGGTGGCTGCATTCATCATACGTTGTATATGGTTCACACGGCAGGTTATGCCGCAGAAATACTTGAACGAGTACCACGCTTGTGTCCAGAAAAGTGAGGATTTTCTGGCATGCAGTATCACATGTCCTGGCTGCGGAAAGAACATCTCCGGTGTGACGGGACGGCAGATCATGAAGTCGTCATTGAGGTATATAAAGTGTTCGCTCAGACCGGGAATGCGCCACATCATGGCCTCGATGCTGTTGGAACAGAATGTAGGCAGGTACTCCTCGTAGTCTCTGAAGATAACTTTATGGTCAACAATCTCTATGGGGATACGGCTTTCTATATGTGGATCCTGTCCGTCCGTGATGATGAAGATACGTCGTACCCATGGCATGAACTTGTTTACCGAGCGCACGCACCAGTATATTTCGCCACTGTTGGAATATCTGTTGGGCGCGGCAATATCCTTTTCGCGAGCCTGATCAGGATGAATATAGGCAGCTCTCTTGGCGTTCAGTACGGGGTCGTTGCCGTCCACCCAGGTGATAACTACATCTATGTCAAACGTTTTGCTTGTTTCGTTCATGTTGCGGTGCGGGTAGTTTAACTGGAAAATCTTGTTTTGAATTTACGCCAGCGGTTATGCGACCACAGCCATATCTCCGGCTGTCGTCTTATAGTCTTTTCCAGCATACGGAAATACAGTTCTGTAAAGGGGTAGTTCCTGTTCTTCAGGTCGTCAGGCACAAACATCTCGCGGAATGTCAGTCTGTAGTGTCCGCGGCTAGTCTTTTCTACATCCAGGTACACCAACTCGGCATTCGCTTTCTTGGCAATCTCCTCAGCGCCAGGAACAAACATAGTGTCCTGGTTCATAAAGGTAAGGTGGTCCAGAACCCTTGTCGACGGACGTTGGTCAATAAGGAAGCCGCAACTGAATGGTTCGCCCATGGCTTTCATTTTCAGCAGTGTCCTTACCGTCTGTTTCATCTCTATCTGTACCGTGTTCCAGCGGCTGCGGACTTCGTGCATGAGGGAGCTAAAGTACGGACTTCTTATCTGCCTGTATATCTCGCAGGTTATCTTGGGATTCTTGTAGCGTACGCTTATCTCCTGCGCCCATTCCCAACAGCCGCAATGCCCCGTCAGCATAAAGACGTTCTTACCCTCGCCGGCTATCCGCTCGGGCAGTTCGTAGTTCAGTACCTCCACACGCTGGCACATCTCCTCGTCAGAGATGTTCAGACATTTGAAACTCTCTATGAATACATCACACATGTGATGGTAGTAGGCTTTCTCTATGCGCAGGATTTCTTTCTCGCTCTTCTCGGGGAAGGAGCAGCGTAGATTCTTCCTGACCAGACGCCTTCTGTACCTTACCATATAATACAGTATAGGGTAGGCCAGATCGCTAATCAGGTAGAGAACGCCCAGTGGTAATCCTGCCAGTAACCGCATAAAGCGGTGTTTCTTCTTCACTTCGCTTTTATTCATTATGGTGCGAAGTTACGAATAAATCCGGTATGAAGCAATATATGGCTGTTTTTTTTGCCTTTACTTTGCTAGGATTGCCTCACGGACCTGATCTGACAGCTGTTCGTAGGTCTGTTCCTGGGTGGGTTTTACTACGGGCAAATAGGTTACTGTAATCTTGTGCTTGCCTAAGCGCTTGGTGCCACGGGGCATGGCTTCATAGGCACCTTCTATGCGGACGGGGAGGATGGGTACGTTCAGTTCCTTACTCAGGATGGCGAAGGTCTTCTTGAAGGTCTGTATCTTGCCGTCTTCGGTTCTTCTTCCTTCGGGGAAGATAACCAGGTTCTTGCCTTGTCTTAGTACCTTGGCCATACGTAGGATTGAATCCTTGAGGTTCTGGTGCTGCATCAGGATGACATTGTTGTGTCTTGCCATCAACTGCAGGGGGTAACCCTGGATGTGTTCCTCCGTTGCATAATAGTAGGTGTTGCGCATAGTCTCTTCCTTCAAACCTGCCACGCAAATGTTACCGTCGATGGCACTCTGATGGTTAGGAGCTATGATGAACTGCCCCTCTAATGGAATATTCTCAATCCCTTTGACTTCCAAGTCGTTATGCTTCTTCAGGAACTTGTGCATCAACTTAATTACCTTGGTATGTATAGCCCATGTGGAGGCGATGTTCAGGTAGGAAGTATCTGCTGAGAGGATAGCCTGCCAGTCGGTATTCTCAACCTCTGTACGGGTCTTGTATTGAGCTATGTAATTGGCAATTTCCTGTACGTTGGCATACTGGGCAAAGGTGCTGGATTTCATCTGTACGCCAAAGGTGCGTTCTATGAATCCTTCCAGGCCCACACAATCGAGAGAGTCGAAGGCGAGGTCCGTCTCTATATGGCTTGTAGGCTTGACGGACACCTTCTTCTCCTCTTCGATGTACTCCCTTAGAATCTTCATCTCGGGAGTTTCATTTGTAGCTTTCTGCTTTGCGGGCTGCGCTTCAGTCCTTCCGGCATCCTTTATCAGGTCCTTCAGCTTGAAGCGCTGCAGCTTATCTAGTTTAGTTCTTGGAAGACTACCTCTATATACATAGAGGCTCATCAGTTTTTTATAGTTTACAACGGTAAGGTTGTAGGGTTCTATTACCAGGCGTTTCAGTTGTTCCTCAACCTCCTGATCGGAAAGGTTCTTGGCCCACTCTTCCTGAGGTACGATGATGGCACGCAGCATATCTCCGTCCTGAGTGACAGCCACCTCCTTCACGTACTGATCATATTTCTCCAGTTTGAACTCCAGTTCGGCAGGCTGGATGTTCTTGCCGTTAGAGAGGACGATAATCTCCTTGGAACGACCCGTGATATGGATACGTCCCAGTTCATCCAGATAACCCAGGTCGCCAGTGTGAACATATCCGTCCTTATCTATCACCTGAGCTGTCTCCTCGGGGCGGTTGTAATACCCTAACATCACGTTGGGACCTTTCACGCAAATCTCTCCGTTTACTATCTTCACATCAATGGTGGACATAGGCAGACCCACACAGCCGGGGATGACATCGCCAGGGTGAGTGAAGGAGATGATAGGTGCCGTCTCCGTCATACCATAACCCTCTAACATGGTAATGCCAAGGGTTCGCAGGCCGTTGCCTACTTCGGTATCCAATGAGGCACCACCACTGACGCAGTAGGTGAGGTTACCACCCAACTTCTGGTGAACGGCCTTGAAGATGATACGCGACAGTTTAGGACTCTTGGCCACCTCGCAAAGCTTGAACAGGGCACGTGCTACGGGGCTGGCATCAATCTTCTTCTTGATGCCCAGATAGATGGTGGTCCATAGGCGGGGAACACCTACAAAGATGGCAATCTTGCCTCTTACCAGTGTATCCATAATGTCTGGACCTGAGAGAGTGGGGCAGATGGCTACACCACCGCCAGCCAGGATAGGCATGATAACGGTTCCTACCAGGGGCAGTACGTGGTGCAGGGGCAGCAGGATAAGGGTACGGCGTGTACTGTCAAAGATATGAACATCCACAGTCACGCTGTGGCAGTTGGCATACAGGTTGGCGTATGATATCATCACACCCTTGGGTGAACCGGTGGTTCCTGAGGTGTAGATAATAAGTGCCATATCCTTGTTTTCGGCCGTAAAGATACCGTCCTGCTGTATGTACATCTTACCCTCTCTCTTAGGGCAGTCGGCCTGCTCGTAGTCGTCTATCTGCATAATTTGTATTGGCAGGCCTGACTCTTTAACTGCCTCTTCGGCAACGCTTCGGCATTGTTTGGAAGTCCAGATGCTCTGTGGCTGGCAATCCTTCAGGATATACACAACATCTGATACCGTAGAAGATGCATCTACCGGTACGGCTACACCCTTGTTCTGCCAGACAGAGAAGAAGGCGTAAATCCAGCCTTCGCGGTTCTCTGAGAAGATTAGGGTTTTGTCGCCCTCATGCTGAGGGGTATATTTAGAAAAGAGGTTGATGTAATCCAGGAGTTGAGAGTAAGAGATGTTACGCTCGCCAACCATAATGGCTGTATTCTGAAATTCCTTTATCATATCTATATAAATATATAATGGTATATCCTTAAAACATTGCAAAGGTACAGCATTTTACGGCTATGGTTAAAAGAAAATCCTATTTAATGGTATGTTTTTACTTATATTTGCGTGTTTTGTCCTATAACGGAGGGGTAATGTGCTATCTCAACTTCAGCCTGTAATCCTGAGGTGTGAAGCCTACTTTCTGACGGAATACGCGGATGAAGTAGGAGGTGTCTGCAAAGCCCACCTCGCGTGCAATGACGTTGATGCTGTAGTTGGTTGTCATCAGCAGTCGTTGGGCGCAATGTATCTTGGTGCGCAGGATGTACTGCAGGGGCGAGGTGCCCAGTTTCTCGCGGAAGAGGCGTTCCAGATGCGACTTAGTGACGCAGGCGATATCTGCCAGTGCCTCTACCTCCGTTTCCTTGTTGACGTTCTCCTTGATGTAGGCAATCACCTTCAGCAGTCGTTCGTCTATTTCCTCTATCTTCTGCGCCTTTGCCATAAAGAACGAGGCTACAATCCACACAAACCCTTGCAGCTGCATCTTCTGCGAACGGTCCATCTGGGCATAGCGTATGGCGTATTCGCGATAGGAGGGGTGTGCGTAGAAATCCTCGGCACTGGCGTAGGGAAGGGTCAACTGAGGGTAGTAGTTGCAGTAGTTTTCGAAGAGCAGGTCTATGGCCTGGTTGGCTTCTACCTCGTAGGGGAAGGAATAGAGGTCAAAGATATCCGACTGCTTGCCGTACCTCTCATATACAAACAGGTAATAGAAGGCTAGTCCGCTCTGGCATACCACGCTGTGGGGCATAAAGCTGGGCACCAGGTACATATGTCCGGGCTTCATGGTCATCTCTGTATCCTGCATACTAAGGGTTCCCTCGCCCTCCTTAACATAATACAGGCGGGCAAAGGGGGAGGAGAGTCCTTTTCCTTCCCATCGCTGACTGACCTGCGCATACCCCGCATTCAGCACACAGATATTAACAAGTTCCAGATCTGTCTTCATACTTTCGTCTGCAAAGATACATATTTAAATGAAGAAGGCTGCATATAAGCGAGAATAAAGACAAATAAATTTGATCTTTATCGAGCGAAAGCAGGCTCGAACGCAGTTCAACCACTAACATAATAAAGCTTGCAGACTTCAAGGTTATGATAGAACACATTACAGAACGTAAATAATTACAGATACATCATATTATTTCTATACCTGGCCTTTCCTGATAATATTGGGAAAGGCTTTTTTATGCCATTTTTATAGGAATTTCGTTCTATTTCTTTGCTCAGCAGAGATAGCTATTAGGGGTCATCCTATGAAACTTTTTACGATTTTCTTTGTTTGAATTGTAGAAATTTCTATTTTTGCGGTGTGAAGTGTTGTTTCACAAGAGATAAATGATACCTACGACGGCAGAATATGCCTAAGTTGGAATCAAGTGATTTAAATTATATCCACGTTTTATTTGAAACTAAACTAATACAATCATGAGAACGAAGAAAGTTATCTTTTCCCTGTTTGTAATGCTATATGCGTTGTCATCCTCTGCATATGACGCATTGATTGATGGCATTTATTACAATTTATCAGGTAGCGAGGCTACGGTCACGAACAAGGACAATAACTACATTTCCTATTCTGACACAGTGTTTATTCCTTCCTCAGTTACTTATAATGGGAGTACATACAGCGTAACTGCGATAGGTAGTTATGCCTTTCGAGAATGTAAGAGTCTGACTTCCATTTCTATTCCTTCCAGTGTGCGTGCCATATTTGACCATGCCTTCCAATACTGTGAGGGTCTGACTGAGTTGGTAATTCCCGAGGGTGTTGATTCCATCGGCGAATATGCCTTTGAGGGTTTGAAGAATCTTCAGAGTGCCAAACTCCCCTCAAGCATAAAGACGTTTGGTAGGTCAATTTTCAGCAATTCCACAGGTACGGTATATGTGAAGTGCAACATTCCTGATGCAGACTGGTACTACTCTTGTGCCTTCAACGGCTCCAAGTTCAGTAAGGTTGTTATAGAGGATGGTGTTGAAAGCATTGGCAAACATGCTTTCCAGGACTGCTCTTCCATTACGACACTAACATTGCCCTCTACGCTGAAGAGCATTGGAGAGGAAGCTTTCTATAACTGCTCGGGGTTTGCAGACATCTATTGCTATGCTGGAAATGCACCCGAAACAGGAAACAATGCGTTTGAGAATTCGTCTATTGCTACTGCAACACTGCATGTACCACCAACAGCCATTAGTACTTATGGAAGTACAGCACCATGGAGTAGTGCCAGCAGCATAGTAGCTGCGGATGATAATGGGGGTGGACAAGGAGGCGAACAGGGTGATGAACAATACGAGAATGTTGTTCTCAATGGCTCTATCATCGGTCAGTGGAGTATTGTGTCTGGTACAATGACGCGTTATGAGAACGATGTTATAGTTTCTCAGGAGAACGGAGACGTTACACCTCCCTATGACAGAATTGCCTTCTATGATAACGGAGCCGTGGAATTCCTAGAGTATAGCAATTCTAACAATTCTTATCATGAGGACGGAAATGGAACCTACACCATCGTTAACAACAAGTTTGTCTATGGCGGCGGTGACTGGGATAGCTTCATAATTACCGCCTTCGATGGCAGTAATACGATGGAGGTTTACTTCCAGTTCTCAGAGAATAAGTCCAGTAAGATTGTTAGGAAGGTGTATCGTGCAAAACTTCAGCGTGTAACAGACGGTGGCGGACAAGGTGGTGATGATACTGGTGACAACATCATCTTTGCTGATGCTAATGTTAAAGCGCTATGTGTGCAGAACTGGGATACAAATGGCGATGGAGAACTGAGTAAGACAGAAGCTGCAGCTGTAACGAGTTTAGGAAAAGTATTCTATTTGAGCAAAATTTCTTCGTTCGACGAACTACGGTATTTCACAGGTCTGACCGCTATAGAGGAGCTAGCCTTCTACGAAAGCGATATTACTTCTGTGATTATTCCTAGTGGTGTTACCTCAATTGGGAAATCTGCTTTTATCTATTGTAGTGACTTAGCCTCTTTGACTTTGCCTGATAAACTTACTTCTATAGAAGCTTATGCTTTCTTCTGTTGTTGGTCCCTCACATCATTATATATTCCACGTGGTTTGACTTCTATCAATTCTGATGCATTCAGGGCCTGTAATGGTATTTCAACGATCATTGTTGATTCAGGGAATTCTGTATATGACTCACGTGACAATTGCAATGCTATTGTTAGGAAGTCAGACAATACAATTGTTTACGGATGTAAGAATACGGTTATTCCAACAACCGTTACTACAATCGGTGTAGGTGCTTTTTCGCAAACCCATGGATTAACCAATGTTACTATTCCAGACAACGTTACCTTGATTGATGATTATTCATATAATGCTTGTGATAGCCTGCATACTGTGACCATAGGTTCAGGTATTAAGGAAATAAAAAAATGGGCATTTAGAAGTTGCAAATCCCTGAAAGATTTCTGCTGTAATGCCACTACACCTCCATCTACAGGTTCCGATGTGTTTGATGAATCGCCTATTTCTTCTGCCACTCTTCATGTTCCAGAGGGTTCCGTAAATCTATACAAGTCAACTGCACCATGGAGTGGATTTGGTAGTATTGTGGCTATTGGAGATGAAGGAGGTGATGACCCAGAAGATGATAACTGCATTAATGGAATCTATTACAGTTTCTCATACGGTAATGCTGAAGTTACATACAAAGACGAGAACTATAATACCTATACAGGTGATGTAGTTATCCCCAGTACTGTCAAGTATAAGGGTGATACCTATAATGTGACCAGCATAAATAGCAGGGCCTTCCGTAATTGTACTGGCCTGACATCTGTGATTATTCCAGAGAGTGTGACAATAATTCAAAGCCACACCTTTGAGGGCTGTAGCAATTTGACTTCTGTTACCTTACCCGAAAATCTGTGGCAAATTCAAAGTTATGCATTCTGCTATTGTAGCAGTTTGGCTTCCGTAACCATCCCAAGTAATGTTAATTATATTGGCGGCTACGCTTTCTCTGGTTGTAACATAACCACTATTACTATACCGAAGAGCGTAACAAGCATCAGCGAACGCTGTCCTTTCTCGGGTTGCTCAAATCTGTCATCCATTAAAGTAGATGACGGGAACACTGTTTTTGATTCGCGTAACAACTGTAATGCTATCATAGAAATAGCCACGAATGTGCTTATTGCAGGATGTAAGAATACAATCATTCCAGAAGAAGTAACAGGAGTCGGTGAGATGGCATTTTACGGTTGTAGTGGAATGACCGACCTATATTGCTACGCAAAGAATGTACCAGAAACAACTTCCAATCCATTCACGAGTACACTCATTGCTTCTGCAACCCTGCACGTTCCAGCGTCTTCTGTTAACTTGTATAAGGCAACTGCGCCATGGAGTGGATTTGGAAGTATTGTGGCTATTGGAGATGAAGTGGAAGACCCCAATCCATTGCTCTTAGGAACCTGGAGATATGATTTTGACACCAATAGCTATATATTATTGACTTTCTCACAAGACGGAACTGTACGCTATAAGGAATATGACAAAGGTGGATGGCAGCATGACGAAATCTATAGTTACTCTTTCAACAACAATGCTCTGAAGATTACTGATAGCAATGGGAATGTGAAGGTTGTAATAGAAGTCCTCACCCTGACGTCTACTACACTTAAACTGAACGGCTGGCCTGATGGAGGCGTGAGCACCTTCACTAAGCAAAATGGTAGTGATATTGAGAATGTCGTTCTCAACGGCTCTATTATCGGTCAGTGGAGTATTGTTTCCGGCTCTTATACAAGGTACGAGAACGATGTGCAGGTCTCCCAGGAGATTGGAGCCCTCACACCTCCTTATGACAGGATAGCCTTCTATGATAACGGATCAGTAGAATTCCTAGAGTACAGTAGTTCAAGCAATTCTTATCATGAGGACGGGAATGGAACCTACACTATTGTTAACAATAAATTTGTCTTTGGTGGTGGTGACTGGGATAGCTTCATAATTACCGCCTTCGATGGTAGTAATAATATGGAAGTTTACTTCCAGTTCTCAGAGGATAAGGGCAGTACTTTCGTCAGGAAGGTTTACTATGCGAACCTTCAGCGTGTAACAGATGGTGGAGATGATCCTATGCCATCAGGAGAATTCCTAGGTGCGAAGCGCATCTTTGCGGATAATCTGCTGAAGAGTTCAACTTATGACGATAAGACGTTCACATACCACTATGACAGCAGGGGATATGTTACCCAGATAGACAGGATAAGGACAGACGGTTCGGGCAAGACCTATACCATATCTTATGGTGACAAGATCACATTTAATTGCTCGGATGGCACTAAATGGGTTGCTACACTGAATAGTAATGGATTCGTTGGCAGTATGGTTTGTTATAAAGCAAACGGTAGCGAGAGTGATCATGCAGCGTTCTCGTATAATGCTGACAATCAACTTACCGGAGTAACTTATGATGACGACGAGTTCCTCAATATAACGTATAGCGGTGGTGATATTACACAATGTAAGTTCTCCAGATCCAGCGGTTACAGTGAATCATGGACCTATAGCTATGGCACTTCCGGTCAGGACATGATATTGAACAGCGGTAATGTAATGGAGTTTGACAATATCTTCGGTGTTGATTTGGATGACTATAACCTGCTTTATTACATTGGTGCATTGGGCAAACCAACTAAACATCTTCCTTTGGCAGGACTTGTAAGTGGAAATACCATTACAGGCACATGGACAACAGACGATGCCGGTAGAGCTACTAAAGCACTGTTCAGTGATCATACCTTTACATGGAATTGGGATGACAATGGCGGTGGCCAAGGTGACGAACAGGAATACCAGACCGATAATACTCTGGCATTCGCAGATAATATGAAGGCTAATGCAGGTACAGAGTTTAACCTTCCGATTGAAATGACAAACAGAGATGCCATTTCAGGTATCCAGTTTGACCTCTATCTACCTGAGGGTATTGAGCTTTGTAAGGATGAGTATGACGATTATCTGATTGAGATGTCTCGTACAACTGCACGACGTCACTCTATTGCATCACGAGTTATGAATGATGGTGCTCTGCGTGTGGTTATATCTTCTACTCAGAATTCTACCTTTACGGGAGATAGTGGGCAACTGCTTTCTCTGGTATTGTTACCCAATAGTACATTAGAGGCAGGAAACTATGAGGTGGAACTGAAGAATATTGTCCTTACAGACCCCGATGCTAACCGATATGCAGTAGCAGATGTTAAAGGTTACATTAACGTGAGGACTTACACAATGGGAGATGTAAACAATGATGGTTACATTGATGTGGCCGATTTGGCAGGTGTGGTTCGCTTCATTCTGGAGAATGCCGATGCCAGCCTTGTTTTCAATGCTGCTGATATGGATGGAAATGGGGTAGTAGAGATTAATGACTATGCAGCCCTTGTGAACGTGATTCTGAATCAGGGGTCACCAAGTTATGCACCTCAGCGTAAAGCTAAGTCCATGAGGAATACTTTAGTCACCCTTTCAGACTATATCCAGAATATTCATGGAGAAGGTGAGTTGATGGTTCGTATAGGTAGTAATGGCATGCAGTACACGGGTATGCAGTTTGACCTGCGATTGCCAGAAGGTATAGAGCTAATGGATGATGGTGCAGAAGCCGTAAGTAACCAGCATGAAACTTGCATGCAGAAACTTGCAAATGGAAAGTATCGTGTAGTATGTGCCTCAATAATGAATGATGAACTGCCAGAAGGTAATGTTGTCCGACTGAAGTTCAGAGTCGTTGGCGATGTGGATAATATTGTGGAGGTTATGACAGACAACATTGTGCTGTCTGATGTAAATGCAATCAGATATGAGGCTTCGCCTGCAAGCATTATCTTTAATTTGGATGATGCGACAGGCATTGGAAACCTTAACTCAATTCTATCTGAAAGCAAGGGAGCTATTTATGATCTCAGTGGCCGCAAGTTTGTCAACTTGTCAACTCGTCAACTCGTCAACTCTTTGAAGAAGGGTATTTACATTCAGAATGGGAAGAAAACCTCCATTAAATAAAAAGGTAAAGAAATGTTACAACGAATATTATGCGCAATAATGGTTGTTGTGGGTCTGTTGGCCCACGGCAACACTTATGCTGCCGATGAAGCCAACAAGTTGGAACTGCCTCCAAAGATTGAGGTGGAGAAGGGCACTGCGCAGTTGCAACTTCCTATCTCGCTTACTAATGCTGTGGCGTTAACGGGTTTTCAGTGTGACTTGTATCTTCCGGATGGCTTTACAATCCTGGCAGATGAATATGGTGACTATCTGATTGATTTGGCTCGTACTACACCTAAGCGTCATAATCTTGCTACCCGTGAGATGCCCGATGGTGCATTGCGTATCGTGCTCAGTTCCATGACAAATGCCACGTTCTCAGGTAATAGTGGCGCTGTGCTTAGCATTACGCTTGCAATAGGAAAGGATGTGGTTGCCGGCAGTTATGATGTTAATCTGAAGAATGTTGTTTTAACAGATCCCAGTGCTGCCCGCTATCCATCGACAGATGTTTCCGGGAGTATTGTAGTGAAAGGGTCGGAAGTTGTTATATCTGAAGATGTCAGGTTGGAACTGTCTCCGGAAATAACAAGAGAGAAAGGAGTTTATGAATTCCAGATGCCCATTCTTCTAACAAACAAAGAAGATATAACTGGTTTTCAGTGCGATTTGTTCTTGCCTGATGGATTCTCGGTCGCTAAGGATGAGTATGACGACTATCTGATAGATGTGGCTCGTACTACGACAAAGCGTCATAGTATAGCTACTCGTGAGATGCCTGACGGTGCAGTGCGTATTGTGCTAAGCTCTATGACAAATGCCACATTCTCCGGTAATAGTGGCGCTGTGCTTAATGTTACAATAGCTGTGAGTAGTAATGCAGAAGTTGGCAATTATGTTGTAGGTCTTAGGAACATTGTTCTGACTAATCCGTATGCTATACGTTACACATCTGCAGACGTTATAGGCATGCTTGTGATAGTAGAACAACCAGTAACAATTACTGCCCAAAATCTTACAATGGTTTATGGGGAAAAGGTTCCAACTTTGACTTATTCGTCCACAGGTGCAGAACTGAAGGGCGTTCCATCGCTTTCTTGCGAAGCAAATTCTTCATCACCTGTAGGGACGTATCCCATTGTGGTTTCTATGGGTACAGTGGAAAACAAAGAAGTTACTTACGTTAATGGTACATTGACCATAACAAAAGCACCACTGAATATTTCCGTAGGAAACTACGCAAAAAAACAAGGTGATGCTTTGCCTGAGTTTACGCTTACATATACAGGCTTTAAGAATAATGAGACGAAGGAGGTTCTGACCATCCAGCCATCGGTAGCGTGTGAGGCTACTTCTGCTACAGCTCCTGGCAAGTATGATATTGTTGTCAATGGTGCAGAGGCTCAGAACTATGAGATATCCTATACAAAGGGTACGTTGACTATTACAGAAGCAGACCCAGTAAAGGTCACTGCTAAAAGTTATACAAGGGAGTATGGTGATGCCAATCCAACATTTGAGTACACCGTTGAAGGCGCAGCCATTGACGGGAGGCCTGAGATTATCTGTGAAGCCACAGCCACCTCTCCTGTGGGTGTGTATCCAATCTTGATCAAGAAGGGAAGTGTCACCAATTACAATGATACGTATGTAAATGGTGTGCTGACTATTACTAAGGCTCCATTGAGAATAAGTGTGGGCAGCTATGAGAAAAAACAATACGGTCCTATGCCAGAGTTCTCAGTCTCATATACAGGTTTCAAGAACAATGAGACAAAAGATGTGCTGACCAAACAACCCATGGTAAGTTGCCAAGCTAATGAAGATAGTCCTCCTGGAGAATATACTGTTACCGTAAGTGGAGCAGAGGCAACCAACTACCAAATACAATATATTGAGGGCAAGTTAACTGTAACAGAACCAGATTCATACACTTTAACATACATGGTGAATGGTGAAGTATATCAGAGCTTCAGCATTAAGTATCGCGATGTAATCACTCCTATGGCTGTTCCCACGAAGGAGGGCTATACCTTTAGTGGTTGGAGTGAGATACCAGCAACCATGCCTGCACATGATGTTGTGGTATCTGGTTCCTTTACAATTAACCAATATGTTGTAACGTTTAAGATTGGTGACGAAGTTATTTCCCGTATTACTCAGAACTATGAAACGGCTATTGTTGCTCCTGAAGCCCCAATTAAGGAAGGACATACATTTGCAGGTTGGGGCGATGTGGCAGCAACTGTACCTGCCCATGATGTCACTTATATAGGTTCCTATATAGTAAACAGCTACACGTTGACCTACTTGGTAGATGGAGAGGTGTACGAGACAGCCACGCTTGCATACGGGACAGCCATCAGTCCGGAAGCAGGGCCAACAAAGGAAGGCTACACCTTCTCTGGTTGGGACGGACTTCCAATGTCAATGCCAGCGAAGGATGTTATCGTTAAGGGCTATTTTACGATTAATAGCTATACGATAACATACGTGCTTGATGGTGAGGTTTATGTCACAGAGACATTAGAATATGGAGCAAAGATTGTGCCACCTGTTATTCCTGGTCTTGAGGACTATACCATTTGGGAAGATGTTCCAGCAACAACGCCATCTGGCGATATTACCATCTATGGTAAAGCAAAAGATATTATTGATAGCCTCACCCCTGTCTTCTCTAATGGCATTGGATATGTTTACGACCTGAATGGCCGACTTGTTAGCTCGTCAACTTGTCAACTTGTCAACTATTTAAAGATGGGATTGAATATCATACGCATGAGTGACGGGACAACCAGAAAGGTATTGGTGAAATAGGGTACCATACTATGTAAAATAAAGGTCAGGCTTGTAGGTCTGACCTTTATTTTTAAATGAAGAGTGAAGAATGAAGAGTGAATCAACGTAAACGATAACGTAAACGTAAACTTGTGTTCGCTAACCAAGAACCTTTACAGGTTCCTTGCCCCTTACTCCTTGTAAAAAGAGCAAATAAAGTATAATAGTAAGTAATTAAATCGGTGGAAATAGTATGCATGAATTGATATATGTCAACTATTCGCACTTTTATGGTTTAATTTTCTGAGGATATGTTTCAGCGTAAAAATAATTATTTGTAACTTTGTGAAGTTTTAAACTAAAAATAAATATTTAATCAGTGACTACAACTACACTTAATTATATTTATATGAAAAAGTCTTTTATTCTGTTGTCAATTTTGGCTGCTGCATTCAGTTTCGGAAGCTGTAACAAGATTGAAGGTGTTGAAGGTGGTAATGACACCGATGAAAATGTTTTGCCTCAGACTGAGGTGTTCTTCCAGGGTCAGAAATTGTCCTATGTTGGTCAGAACACACCTGCTGCTGGCGTAAAAGCAAAAATCAACATTATGAATCCTGCCGGTGGTCTTGCATGGCCCTTGCATCTGGACGGTGAGTCTTGGGAGAGCGCTCGTTTCTCTATCCGTGCTGACGGCACAATTCCTGATTTCTACGACAAGAGTTCTGCTCTTTATTATGGACGTCCCGCTGGTAAGGCTGGCGTAAACAGTAGAAATGTCGGTAAGGTTTCTAACATTTATAATTATCCCCATTACAACGACCGCGACCTTGATTATTATAAGGTAGATAAAAAGACTGGTAACAATATTGGTTTGTTCCGTTATATCTATGACAAGGAAGGCGGAAAGACACAACCCGTTATTCTGGAAGCTCCCTCTGTAGTAGATATTCTGGCTGACGAGGTTGACGACTTGGAGGCTGAAATTGCAGCTGGTAAGAATGTTGCCAAGAATCAGGCTTCATTGGATAAGGTAAATGCTTTGATAGCTCTTGGTGCTGATTATCTGGATTCTCACGTTCTGTGGTATGTAGTTAAGGAGGTAGCCGGACAGTATCGTTGGCATGTAAATGGTGTTATCCGCGATGTAGAGACACCTGAGTATGTAATTGATCCTATACCCGATGACGTAGAGGTTGATGTTCACCAGCAGGATCACAAGGATTGGTTCGAGATTAAAACTTCTATCCATGTAAGAGCTGATGTAAGTTCTGTAAAGGTTAACATTCCTTTGGAGGAAGCTGACATTCTAGAGTCTGATGACTTCAACGTTAGAATCTTCAACTATGACTTCGAGTCTTATAAGATTAAGCATACCGTTACTCACGATGCTAAGGGTATCACCATTGAGATCTCTAACATCCCTGCATCTCTGATTGAGGAGCTCAGAACTAACTTTGGCGACGGTCTCACCATCGAGGTTCACAGCTACTGCACAAAGGATGTTTGGGAACAGCTCCAGAACAGTCGTGTTAAGACTGGCAAGCCCTGCATAGTAAATGGTCAGATTACCAGCGCATTGAAGCCTGGTGAGTCAGTTGTAATTCCTGTAGAGAAGAACTAAACTCCTAAATTAAAGGGAATATACATAATTAAATATACTTAAATCCCAAGGTGAATGCACATCGCCTTGGGATTTATTTGTAATTTTGCAGACATAACTTGGCAGATATGATTTTGAATAGTAAGAGAAGTATATTGGTTATAGCATTGCTGTATATATGTACAGCCATGTCAGCTCAGGATGATAAGCATCATCATGCAGAAGACTCTACTGATGTCTTCTATCGTCACCTTCAGTTAAACGAGATTACTGTGACAGGTGTGACGGGCGATACAAAGCTGAAGCATTCAACGGCTCCCATCAGCATAGTTAGTGCTAAGACGCTGCGTTCAACGGCATCCACCAATATCATCGACGCTATCAGTCATCAGCCAGGTGTTAGCCAGCTTACTACAGGCGGAAGTATCTCTAAGCCTATCATTCGTGGTTTGGGTTACAACCGTGTGGTGGTAATGAGCGAGGGCGTCCGTCAGGAAGGTCAGCAATGGGGAGATGAACATGGGGTAGAGGTTGATGGAAACGGCGTAGGCTCTGTCGAGATTCTGAAAGGTCCTGCCTCGCTGATGTACGGCTCTGATGCTATGGCAGGCGTTGTTATCCTGCATCCTAAGGCCATACTGCCCGAGGGCGATATGCGTGCCAACTTCAGTTCAGAGTATCAGACCAACAACGGTCTCTTCGGGTATAACCTCTCTATGGCGGGTAATAAGAACGGCTTTGTCTGGGACGGACTCTATAGCCAGAAGATGGCTCATGCCTACAAGAATAAGTACGACGGTTACGTACCTGGCTCCCAGTTTGGCGAGAAGGCGGGCCGTCTGATGTTAGGTCTGTACAAGCCTTGGGGACATTCCCGCTTGACAGGAACGCTCTTCCATCTGACACCCAGCATCATTGAGGGTGAGCGTGATGAAGTAACAGGCGAGTTGGTGTGCGCCACAGACAACGTCAAGACATACGGAAAGGCACTTCCTTTCCAGCATGTGAACCACTATAAGTTGGTATGGGACAACTTCTTTAATCTGCGTAAGGGCTACCTGAAGGTACTCTTAGGCTATCAGCAGAACCAGCGTAAGGAGTTCGAGGAGAGCGAGGATGAATATGAACTTTACTTCAAGTTACATACCATGACCTACGACATACGTTACGTGACGCAGGAGTTCAATGGCTGGAAGCTGTCGGCTGGTATTGGCGGTATGTATCAGCAGTCGGGCAACCTGGGCGAGGAGTATCTGATTCCTGACTACAAGTTCTTTGACGGTGGTCTTTATGCCACAGTTACCAAGACCTTGGGCGACCGCTGGACTATCAATGGAGGTGTGCGCTACGACCATCGTCACATGCATGGCGATGAGCTGGAGGAGGATGGTGCCATGCGCTTTACCGACTTTACCCGTTACTTCAATGGCGTATCCGCCAGCATCGGTGCTGTATGCAATATCAATGAGCACTTTAATGTCCGTGCCAATCTGGCCCGTGGTTTCCGAACACCTAACATGAGCGAGTTGGCCTCTAATGGTGTTCACGAAGGCTCTATCCGTTACGAGTTGGGTTCTCAGGATCTGAAGGCTGAGTATAGTCTGCAGGCCGACTTAGGCTTGGACTTCACTTCACGATATGTTTCTGCCCAGGTGGCTCTCTTTGCCAACCGCATCAACAATTACATCTTTACACATCGTATACCAGAAGTGATTGAACCAGGTTACCTGACCTATGCTTATACGCAGGGTGATGCCCGTCTGCTGGGCTTCGAGGCAGGTGTGGATTTCCATCCCATTCACGCTGTACACTTCTCCAACAACTTCTCTTATGTAGATGCGCAGTTGCTGAACCAACCTGCAGAGACCAAGTATCTGCCCTTCACACCTGCTCCCCGTTGGAATGCTGAACTGAAGTGGGAGCTTTTCCATCACTCACACAGCACTATCCATCATCACCACTCCGACTATGAGAGTCATCATTCTCTGCTGAACAATCTGTATATAGCAGCAGGCTTGAACTATTACTTCAAGCAGAATCATATCTATAGTGCAGATGATACAGAGACCGTAACACCTGCCTATGCGCTGCTGAACTTCTCGGCAGGTACGGATGTGCAGGTAAAGGGTAAGAAGGTGGCAGAGTTCTATGTAACGGCTGATAATGTGCTGAATACGGCTTATCAGAATCACCTGAGTCGTCTGAAGTATGCAGATATGAACAATGCTACCGGCAGACGGGGTGTGTATAATATGGGTCGCAACATAACATTCAAGTTGGTTGTGCCCGTACAGTTCTAATAGGAATCTTCTTCGGATCCTTTTTTTTGATAGCTAGTCTCGTTCTCCTTCGCTGTTTCAGAGATAGCATTGTCATAGCCAGTCAGTGCTGCGAAGGGCGCAAACTGAGCCGCACGGCTCCACATAGACATCTGCGGATGTTTCTTGGAAACGTGATGCGGCAGGTTTATTATATCGTCGTAATCCATATTTACTATTTTCAAATTTACTATCTACTATTTATTTTCGATTTGTTTATTTGGCGATTTACCGGTGCGGATGCAAATCGTAAATTGTAAATCGTCAAATTGTAAATTACTCGTGGTGTCCTCCTATTTGTTTGTTTCGCTCCTTGGCGGTGGCACCTTCCTCGAAATTGAGGCCGCGTAGGATGGCGTTCTTGCCGAAACGCTGTTTTATCTTCAGTTGCGCTTCCTGCATTCTCCGTTCCTTGGCAAGGCGGACTTTCTCTTCCTTACGTTGCTTGTCCAAGGCCTCGTAGTCGGTGAACAGATCTAACTGCTCGTAGTTGACCGATGACCGTTGACGGTTGATGGTTGTCTCATCTTTCACATGATTGGTGGTCAGGTTCAGACGGCGAATCAGCAGGTCGGGATTCACATAACGGTCAAAGAGTTCTGCTGCTCCATCCATGATAAGACGTGAGGAGGAAGTAGGCTTCTTGAAGTTGAAGGTGCCGTGGGCATGCTTAGGTACGGGCTTGCCGTAGTGGTTGATGGTGATAGGACCGTTGTACTTATTGCGTATCTCGGGACGTGTCAGACTTTCTGCGTCATACCCAATGGTCAGTACCAGTTGGTCGGTCACCAATCGCTTGGATACCAGATCCAGTGCCATACCCTCTGCCATCTCGCGTATCACCACACGTCCTTTCTTGAAATTATAGGGTTCCTGTAATACCTGTCCGCTGCTGAAGGAGTTAGTCTCTGGTCTGTAAGCCTTCACTGCCTCCATGGTACAGGGCTCCCAGCCCCAGGCATGGTCTATCAGCAATTCTGCATTTACTCCGAAGAGCTCGTATAGCAGCTCCTCGTTCTGTAGAGACAACCTTGCCAGTTTTCCCATGGTATCAATGCCATAGTATGCCAGTTTCTGTGCTATTCCTTGTCCTACGCGCCAGAACTTAGTGATAGGGCGGTAGTCCCACAACTGACGTCGGTACGACATCTCGTCCAGTTCTGCTATACGTACACCGTTCTTGTCTGCCGGCATCTTCTTGGCTACGATATCCATAGCCACTTTGCAGAGGTACATGTTGGTGCCAATACCAGCCGTTGCCGTGATACCCGTCTGCGAGAGCACATCGCGTATCATCTTCATGGCCAGCTCATGCGCTGTCATCTTATAAGTGCCAAGGTAAGCCGTTACATCCATGAATACCTCGTCTATCGAGTATACATGAATATCTTCCGGTGCAATGTATTTCAGGTATATACTGTATATCTTGGAGCTGACCTCTATGTAATGGGCCATCTGAGGCTTGGCGATGATAAAGTCCACGCCACGTGCCTTCTGTCTTACTTCAAACAGACGTGCCCTTCCGCCTATACCGTATTCCTTCAGCGAGGGAGTTACGGCAAGGCAGATGGTCTTGTCTGTTCTGGATTCATCGGCTACAACGAGATTTGTCGTCAGCGGATCCAATCCTCTGTCGACGCACTCCACCGAAGCATAGAATGATTTCAGATCGATGGCGATATATGTACGTTGTGCTTCAGTCATGCCAATGCGCACTTATTACTCCATCGAAGATATGAAGTCTCTTTTTAGTTTCTGCGGATGTAGGCAATGGTATCGCCCTTGCCAACCTTGCTTCCCTGGTTAGCGCAGATCTCAACCAACTTGCCACCCAAGGCAGCGGGGATCTCAATAACCTGGCCGAAGTTGTTCTGCAGGTAGCAGAAGCGGTCGCCCTCCTTGTATTCCTTGCCTACCATAGGATTGATGCTCTTAACGCATTCCGCATCACCGTTAACCTCCCACATGATGGTACCGTTCTCGGGTGCTGTGATGGCATCAGCCTCGGCATGCTTGTAAGCAGCAACCTCTTCCAGAGACAAGCCGCTCTTCTGCATCTCCTTATCCTTGGCAGCCTGCAAATCCTTCAGGAAGCGCTCCTTGGCTACACCACTCTTATAGTCGCGATACTGGCTCTCGTGCATGGCAAACTCGAAGAGTTCCTCATCGTCCTGTCCACGGTCCCAACCGTTCTTCTTCATCTCCTCGATAAAGCGTGGCAGGTCGTCGGGATAGTTAGACTGAGGATCAGCAGTGGTGAACTCAAAGCCCTTCTCCTTGGCCAGCTCGATAATCTCGGGAGCCACTTCGCCGGGCAACTTACCGCTCTTACCCAGGATCATACCCCAGATAGAGGGGTCCATCATGCTATAGCGGGGCTTACCCATAGACTCTGTGAGCAGGTTCATCAGGGCGATATTCTTGACGTACTGAGAGAAGGGAGTTACCAATGGGGGATAACCTACGCGGGGCCATACGTATGCCACCTCGTTGAAGAGGCGAACCAGCAGGGCATCCTCGCTGTAAGGCTCCTCGCCCTTGTTCTTGCGGTTGTTGTTGATAGCATCCATAACACCCTTCAGGTCGGCCATCATACTACCCATCATACCACCGGGCAGACCGCAACCCAACAGGAGTGAAGACATCAGCTTGTTGGCAGGGTTCATGAAGTAGCCCAGGAAGTCGTCAATGAATTCCTGAGTCAACTTACGAGCCTCCATATAGGCCTCCATATTGATTTCGGGAACATCGAAGCCGTAGTTCTTCAGCATGCTCTGAACAGAGATGATATCCGGATGAACCTTACCCCATGACAGAGGTTCGATGGCGGTATCAATAACATCGGCACCGTTCTTACAAACCTCTAGGATGCTGGCCATAGAAAGACCGGGGCCGCTGTGGCCATGGTACTGGATGATAATCTCAGGATGCTTGTCCTTAATCATTTTCACCAACTTACCCAGCATAGCGGGCTGACCGATACCGGCCATATCCTTCAAGCATATCTCAGGAGCACCTGCCTCTATCAGCTGGTCAGCGATATTAGCGTAGTATTCGGCTGTATGGATGGGGCTGTTGGTGATACACAGGGTAGCCTGTGGTGTCATCCCTGCCTCCAAAGCATATTTGATAGAAGGGATGATATTGCGAACGTCATTCAGACCGCAGAAGATACGGGTGATGTCTACACCCTGAGCATGCTTAACCTTGTACATCAGACGACGAACATCGGCAGGAACAGGGAACATACGCAAAGCGTTCAGACCACGATCCAACATGTGGGTCTTGATGCCTACTTCGTTGAAAGGCTTGGTAAAGGCACGTACTGCCTTGTTGGGGTTCTCGCCGTACAGCAGGTTCACCTGCTCAAAGGCACCACCGTTAGTTTCCACACGGGCAAAGCATCCCATCTTGATGATAACAGGAGCAATGCGCTCTAACTGATCCTTACGAGGCTGGAACTTGCCGCTCGACTGGAACATGTCTCTATATACGAGGCTAAACTGAATTTTTCTTTTTTCCATGTTTATCTTATCCTATATAATAGTTATCCTTTGTAGATGCAAAGGTACAAGTAATTACTTTAACGGCAATATGTAATGCGTAATATTTTCGTCTAAATGCAGAGAGACGCACAACAATGAAGTTTTATTGCTTGTGCGTCATGATATCAAGTACGAATCGGTCCGTCTCGTCCATACCTCTGGAGCCGATACTTGTCAGGTTACGGATGCTACGGTCCACATCGTCATCTATGATACCCTCGGCAGAGGTTACATGATTATTCTGGATGGCCAGCATAGCACTCATGACGGCCGTGCTCACACCTGTTGTCAACTTCAGGGCACAAGATGGCTTGGCACCGTCACAGATCATACCCGTAAGGTTGGCTATCATATTCTTGACAGAGTAGCAGATCTGGTCGTAGTTGCCCCCCATCAGATAGGTGATACCCACGCTGCTGCCCGTACTGGCAACCACACAGCCACAGAGGGCAGAGAGGCTGCCTAATGACTGCTTGATATAGATAGCAGTGAGGTGGGATAGGGTGAGGGCACGGATCAGTTCCTCTTCTGTGTTATGATTCTCGCGTGCGAAGACTACAACAGGCATGGTGGCGCAGATGCCTTGGTTACCGCTTCCGCTGTTGCTCATGACGGGAATCTTGGCTCCTGCCATGCGGGCATCGCAGGCACAGGATGTTACGGATAGAACCTTGGCAAAAATACTCTCGCCCATGATGCCACGTCCCAAGGGACTGCACATGGTTTTGCCTAACTGGTGACCGTAGTTTTCGCGCAAGCCTTCCTGGGCTGCAGCCTCGTTCAGGCGCTTGGCTTCAAGAATGAAGCGGATCTCGTCGAGAGGCATGGTAGTGGCAAACTCATATACCCTATATAATTTAAGGATATTATCTTCCTTGGCATTTTCTGCCTCAGCTGCGGAAGAATCAGATGAAACCTGTTCAACAAAGTTGGTGTGAGTTCCCTTGATGGTTGCCTCTGAGCTCTTGCCTTCCGCTACAGCACAGACATGAATATAGAGCTTGTCGGGGTCTTTCTCCTCCAACTTGATATCTATGCGGTTTTCTGTGATATAGTGTTTAGCTATCTCCAGTTCCTTCTCAGTGCAATCACGCAGCACTTCCAACTCAAGGCATGACTTTCCGCCTACAGCACCCAAGGCTATAGCAATGGGAAGGCCTATCATACCGCCAGTGCCTGGGATTCCCACACCCATGGCGTTCTTCAGTATGTTGGCGCTCAGGTGCAGGGAAATCTTTTCAGGCAGAAAGCCGGGCTCTTTGCCTAATTTGTTTCTTAACTCTTCAACTGCTTTAGCTACACAAAGGGCAACTGCCATTGGTTCGGTACAACCGATGGCGGGTACTACCTCTTGGTGTAAAAGATTCAGGATTTCTTTCTTTTCTTCGTTTGTAAGCATGTGTTTTCTTTCTAAGCGGCGACAAAGTTACGAAAAAAGCTTGTAAAAGCGAAGCGATTTTGGAAGATTAACGCAATTCGGCCTGAAATAAAGGCAAGACGGGGAAGAATGAGGAAGTGCAATTTGAGTCAAAAAGCTAATTGGGGAGGATTGGTGAAGGAGTTAGGTTGCCAAATCGTAACCTCATTTAGCCATCTCCTTCATCTTTGTGACGAAACTGTTGAAACTCGTCAGCAGTTCTTCGACAAGCGAAGCGGCAAGCCGATTACCTCGTAGGTACTGCGCTCGATTGATATAACTTCCATGTCTGTTTAGTTTTAATAATCTGTGGACAAAGGTACATCATGATTTCCAAGTAAGATTACTTTAAAAATTCCTTGTTGTGAAATAACAATTCAGGAAACAAGACCCTAATGCCTGCCGAGCTTGCTCATCAGAAAGCAGACAAGCATCTTTGTGTGGCACTCCACAGAAAAGTGCGTATTAGGCTACACCCTTCAACGGAAACTCTTTGCAGTATGTCAAGCAAAAGGAAATAATAGGCAACAGCTATTGTGGCATATGTT
>JAEEGK010001837.1_pt1 | contig 53165 bp, 40 predicted proteins | sample 8958771 | NCBI WGS metagenome assembly JAEEGK01 (sample SAMN16246547, study PRJNA631951) | gut metagenome | biome: gut microbiome; feature: rumen; material: SC-attached | host: Bos | place: Iran: Karaj | collected 2018-10 | reverse complement strand
TATGGTACGCATCATCACTTTTGGGCATGACGATCAGTACGCTGCCCATAAGCGTTCCTCCTACATCCTGTCAAGATAGGTCTCAAGCTCCCATTTAGAAACCTGAAGCATGTAATCTCCGTATTCCCTGTTCTTTAATCCTGCATATATATCGGTAAACTCTTTTCCGAGAGCAGAAACGAGCGCCTCATCTTCCTGCATGCGCTTAACCGCATCAAACAGATTTGAGGGAAGCTTCTTGGGAACGAGTTCGTTTTCCTCATCGGGAATGAGTTTCTTTTCTATTCCGTCTATTCCTGCTGCGATACATACTGCTATCGCAAGATAGGGGTTGGCACTAGCATCGGGGAATCTTAACTCGATCTTTGTCTCATCTGAATTTCTGTGATGACGGATCAGAGACTTTTCTCCCTTGCATGACCAGTTGATCTCGCCGGGTGCATTGAATCCTGCGATTATCCTCTTGTATGAATTAACGGTGGGGTTGGTAACTGCGCACATTCCTTCGGCATGAGCCATGATGCCGCCGATGAAGTTCTTTGCGCTCTCGCTTATATCACCGTTCTTGTCATCAAATATGCTTACTCCGTCCTTGTATACGGAGAAGTTAAGGTGCATGCCGCTGCCTGCCACATCTGTCCTCGGTTTTGGCATGAATGTAGCGTAAAGACCGAATCTCTTTGCGATCGATCTTACCGCAAACTTGAATGTCATTACCGCATCGGCAGTCTTAAGGCTGTCTGCCTGTGCAAGATCTATCTCGTGCTGTGCTGGTGCCTTCTCATGGTGGGATGATTCAACTTCAAAGCCCATCTCTTCAAGTGTGAGCACCATCTCACGACGTGCGTTCTCGCCAAAATCCACAGGACCTACATCGAGGTAGCCTGCCTTTTCGTGTGTCATTGTCGTGGGATTTCCGTTTTCATCCGTATGGAAAAGGAAGAACTCGCACTCGGGACTTACCTTTACCGTGTAACCCTTCTGTGCTGCCTTTGCTATTACGTTTTTAAGTATCGTCCTGGGGCTCTTGTCGCAGAGTGTTCCGTCAGCGTAGCAGATATCACAGGTAAGCTTGCCTACCTTTGCCTGCTGGGGTCTCCAGGGTAAAATAACAAATGTATCAAGATCAGGATGAAGGAATATTTCTTCATTATATTCATATACATCATTGAACAGTGCCGAACTCTCAAAAGAGTACATGTTGTCGACAACCTTCTTCATCTGACCGGGTGTTACGGCGATGTTCTTTAGGTTTCCCCAGACATCGGTAAACTGGAGTCTGATAAACTCAACATCTTCCTCTTCGATGATCTTCATGATATCTTTCTTTGTATTCATATTCCCTCCATCTAAATTCATATGCACAACTTAAAATAAGCGTCGGTAGCCCTGCCCCTTTGCAAGTACCTGACGCCTATATTTTATTTCCGAATTAATTGTATAGTATCAGGCATCTACTGTAAAGGATTATTTTAGGGCATCGGTGATGCTCTTTACGTATTCTCCGACCTTTGCAGGGGCATCCTTTCCATACTTTTCGATGATCTTTATGATGGCTGATCCGACGATGGCTCCGTCAGATATATCCGCCATCTTTTTAGCCTGTTCGGGTGTCGATATGCCAAAGCCTATCGCGCATTTAATGTCGGTGTTTGCTCTTACCACTTCAACGATGGAATCAAGGTCTGTCGTTATCTCGCTTCTTGTTCCTGTTACACCGAGACTTGATACGATGTAAAGGAAACCTTCGGCTTCCTTTGCTATCATCGCTATCCTGTCATCACTTGTGGGTGCGATAAGTGATATGAGATCTATTCCGTATTTATGGCAAATGTCCGAAAACTCGCCCTTTTCCTCGTATGGAAGATCGGGAAGGATGATACCGTCTATGCCTGTGTTCTTGCAGTTTTCCATAAACCTCTCGGCACCGTATGAGAATACGACGTTTGCATAGGTCATGAATACCATTGGTATATCTATATCAGTTCTAAGCTTTTTAACAAGATCAAATATCTTGTCTGTTGTGACACCGCCGCTTAATGCTCTTACATTTGCCTGCTGGATAACGGGGCCTTCTGCTGTGGGATCTGAAAAGGGGATACCGAGCTCTATAAGCGATGCTCCGTTTTTGACCATTTCCCTTACGCATTTTTCGGTCGTCTCAAGATCGGGATCTCCGCATGTTATGAAAGGTATGAATGCCTTTTTGTTTTCAAATGCCTTGTATATATTACTCATGGATTCCTTCCTCCCCTCTGTAGCGGGCGATGGCTGCACAGTCCTTGTCGCCTCTTCCCGAAACGGTTATGACTATTATCTTGTCCTTGTCCATAGCAGGTGCGATCTTTATCGCATGAGCTATGGCATGGGCTGATTCTATAGCAGGGATTATGCCTTCGGTCTTTGCAAGATATTCAAATGCGCATACGGCTTCCTCGTCTGTTACGGGAACATATTCTGCCCTCTTTGAATCATGAAGGTAGGCATGTTCCGGTCCGATACCGGGATAATCAAGTCCTGCGCTTATAGAGTAAACGGGAGCGATCTGTCCGAACTTGTCCTGACAGAAGTAAGACTTCATTCCGTGGAATATTCCTAGCTTTCCTGTTGCTATGGTAGCTGCTGTCTCGAATGTATCGACACCTCTTCCTGCTGCCTCACAGCCTATCAGTCTCACATCCTTATCCTCGATGAAGTTATAGAAGGTTCCGATCGCATTTGATCCGCCGCCTACGCATGCCATAACGACATCGGGAAGTCTTCCTTCCTTTTCAAGTATCTGGCTCTTGATCTCCTTGGAGATGACTGCCTGGAAGTCTCTTACTATCGTAGGGAAGGGATGGGGTCCCATTACAGAACCCAAGCAGTAATGTGTATCGCTTATCCTTCTTGTCCATTCTCTCATGGCTTCCGATACGGCATCCTTCAGTGTAGCTGTACCGCTCGTTACAGGTATTACTTCTGCTCCGAGAAGTCTCATCCTGTATACGTTTAATGCCTGTCTCTTTGTATCCTCTTCACCCATGAATACAACGCATTCCATGCCCATGAGTGCCGCAGCAGTTGCAGTTGCAACTCCGTGCTGGCCCGCACCTGTCTCTGCTATGAGCCTTGTCTTGCCCATCTTCTTTGCAAGAAGAGCCTGACCTAAAACGTTATTTATCTTGTGGGCACCGGTATGATTAAGATCCTCTCTCTTTAGATAGATCTTTGCTCCGCCAAGATCTTCGGTCATCTTCTTTGCATAGTAGAGTCTTGAGGGGCGGCCAGCATAATCATTAAAAAGGTCGCTGAGTTCTTTGTTGAACTCAGGGTCATCCTTATATCTGTTATAGGCCTCTTCAAGTTCTATTACGGCATTCATGAGTGTTTCAGGTATGTACTGTCCTCCGTGAATACCGAATCTTCCTTTTTGATCAGACATTTGTCTTCCTCCCGTTTCTTACGTTTGCTGCAAACGCTTTCATCTTTTCCTTGTCCTTTTTGCCGTCTGTCTCTATGCCTGAGCTCACATCAACGGCATAGGGATCAAGTTTGATCGCTTTGGCTACATTTGATACATCAAGCCCGCCGGCCAAAAAGTAATCTCTTTTTATATCCTTAAGATATGACCAGTCAAATGTTAACCCGTCACCTGCACCCGCATCAAGAAGTATGTGGTCTGCCTTTGAATGCTGGGCATTTACTGCATCATCCTTTGAGCGTATCTTAAATGCTTTTATGACTGGTTTGTTGGTCAGATTTTTTAGTCTTTCAATATATTTGTCATCTTCACTGCCGTGAAGCTGGGCGATATCGATTATGCCTTCGTTAAGATAATTGGCTACGGTATCAATATCCTCATCAACAAATACACCGACTGCTTTTATCTTTTCATCCAGAAGAGATTTTAAATGCTTTGCGTGATCAGGTTCAATGTATCTTTTGCTCTTTTTTGCAAATACGAATCCGATGTAATCTGGTCCTATCTCGTTTGCATTATATATATCATTCTCACTCATGAGTCCGCAGAATTTGATCTTTGTCATCAGCGCATCTCCTTAAGTGACTTAAGCATCGCATTCTTGTCATCAGCACGCATCAGAGTCTCTCCGACAAGAACAGCATCCGCACCCGATTCATATGCAAGCCTTGTATCGTTTCCGTCCTTTATTCCGCTCTCCGAAACAAAGATTATATCATCCGGTACGTTTTTCCTTAAGCCGGCCGCAAGGGAGTTATCAACTGAAAAGTCTTTTAAGTTTCTGTTGTTTACTCCTATGATACGTGCTCCTGCGTTTATCGCAGTCTTTGCTTCATCCTCGTCATGAGTCTCGACTATGGCACTGATTCCCAGATCATCGCAGATCTTAAGATAATCTCTTATCTGATCTTCTGAAAGCAGTGAAACGATCAAAAGCACTGCACTGGCACCGTTTATCTTTGCTTCATAGATCATATATTCATCGATCGTAAAGTCCTTCCTTAAAACGGGGATGCTTACGTTTGCTGCGATCTCCTTAAGATAATCAAGGCTACCTAAAAACCACCTGGGCTCTGTAAGGACCGATATGCAGTCGGCTCCGGCCTCTTCATACTGCTTTGCTATATCAAGGTAAGGGAAGTTCTCAGCTATTATACCCTTTGAAGGAGAAGCCTTCTTGCATTCGCAGATAAATGAAAGACCTTCTTTTTTAAGTGCCTTTTCAAACTCAAAGTCTCCCTTTGGCATTGCGTAAGCTTTTTCTTTCAGTTGTTCTGTTGATGCTTTTGTCTTTGCTTCGTTAACTCTGATCCTTGCATATGCAGCGATCTCATCTAGAATAGTCATACAAACTCCTATCTGTTGGAAACCTCAATGATCTTTTCAAGAGTCTTTGCAGCCTTGCCTGAATCTATTATCTCGGCTGCAAGCTTAACGCCTTCCTTCATGCTCTCAGCCTTTCCTCCGATATAGAGGGCTGCACCTGCATTCATGAGCACCGCGTTTCTCTTATGACCCTTTGCTCCGTTTAATATATCTCTTGTGATCTGAGCGTTCTCAGCAGGAGTTCCGCCCTTAAGATCATCCTTAGAACAGGTCTCAAAACCGAAGTCCTCGGGCTTTATGATGCTTGTTCTGTACCATCCGTCATTTATCTCGCAGATCTTTGTGGGTGATGAAAGGCTTATCTCATCAAGCTTGTCCATTCCGTATACTACCATTCCTCTCTTTACGCCAAGGCTTACTAAAACCTGAGCAAGGGGCTCTACAAGATAGTCATCGTATACACCAAGAAGCTGCATTGTAGGTGAAGCGGGGTTTGTAAGGGGTCCAAGGATGTTAAATACTGTCCTGAATCCGAGTTCCTTTCTGATAGCTCCGACATACTTCATTGATGTGTGGTATTTCTGAGCAAAGAAGAAGCACATGCCTGCCTCGTTTAAAAGCTCTATACACTTTTCGGGGCTCTGGTCGATGTTTACACCGAGAGCTTCCAAGCAGTCAGCAGTTCCGCAAAGAGAAGATGCTGCTCTGTTTCCGTGCTTTGCCACCTTAACGCCGCCTGCTGCAGCAACGATGCTTGTTGTTGTGGAGATGTTAAAGCTTCCTGCATTGTCTCCGCCGGTTCCAACGATCTCCAAAACATCCATTCCTGTCTCAACCTTTGTTGCATGTGATCTCATGGCTGCTGCACAGCCTGCGATCTCATCAGTGGTCTCAGCTCTTGCACTCTTTGTTGAAAGTGCTGCAAGGAATGCGGCATTCTGTGTGGGACTTGTCTCACCGCTCATTATCTCGTTCATCACGGTGTAGGCTTCATCATAGGTTAAGTCCTCTTTGTTTACGATCTTTACGATAGCTTCTTTAATCATTGTTTTTTCCCTCCGTTTTTTATATCAGTTCGTTTGAATTTTCACCTGTGGTTCCAAGCTGTTTAAGTGAGACACAGTACTGACTCATCTCATTAAGCATCCTGCTTATCTCGTCAGATTCGGGATCACCCTCGATCTCAGCATAGAAGTAATACTGCCATGAAAGGCTCTTTAGATGTCTGCTCCTTAGAGCGTTCATTGAAAAGCCGTGTCTTCCTATTACATCTATTGCCTTTGCAAGCATTCCCGCTTCGTTTTTAACGGCAAACATCAGAATCAGTGATGTGTCGTTTTTCTTTACGTTTCTGTTTTTGGATAACACTGCGAACTTTGTCGTGTTGTCCGTATCTTCATTTATATTCTTTTTAAGTATCTCAAGTCCGTAGAGCTTTGCGGTATCCCTGCTTGCGATCGCTGCAACACTCTTGTCGTTTAGATCTGCGACCTGCTTGGCGGCTATCGCTGTGTTTACCGCCTCAATCCTTTCAAGGTGATGAGCTGTGATAAATTCATCACACTGCTCAAGCGCATGAGGATGACTCATAACCTTTTTGATATCCTCTATTCTGCTTCCTTTTATTCCTAAAAGATTCTGGCTTATCCTTAAGGGGTAGACTCCGTCGATAAGAAGGTCTCCCTCATACATGAGATCGAGTACCTGACCTACCTCTCCTGCATAGCTGTTTTCCGTAGGAAGGACTGCGTGATCGCATTCACCGTTTACTACCGCATTGTATGCTTCCTTAAAGTTCTTGTATGAAACAAGCTTTGCATCCGGAAAGAGTCTTGCAGCTGCGATGTTTGCAAATGCTCCTCTTATCCCCGAGTATGCGACTGTAAGCTCATCCTTCTCAGGTATGGTCTCAGTCTTTATATCATCGCTGTTTATGAAGTTAATTAACATCTTCATGCCTTCGGGTGTCATTATCGATTCGGGATGAAACTGAACTCCGTATATCGGATAGGTCTTATGCATGATCGCCATTATCTGTCCGTCATCTGCGGTTGCCGTTACCTTTAATTCATCAGGCATCGTATTTTCATCTGCTGCCAGTGAATGGTATCTTGCGACCGTTGTCTCGCACCCGAGCCCCTTAAAGAGAGGACAAGTGCAGTCAAGAGCTACCTTTGACTGCTTGCCGTGCATGAGCTTCTTTGCATGAATGATGTCTGCTCCGAAGGCTGCGCATATGGCCTGGTGACCGAGGCATACGCCAAGGATCGGGATCGAACTACCAAGGCTCTTTACAACATCTATGATGACGCCTGCATCCTCGGGTCTTCCCGGTCCGGGACTTATGATTATCCTTTCCGGTTTAAGATCCCTGATCTCATTTACTGTGAGCTCATCGTTTCTTATTACCTTTATATCCTTTGTTATCTCTCCAAGGTACTGGTAGAGATTGTATGAAAAGCTGTCGTAATTATCTATAAGAAGTATCATAACTCATCCCCCTGTGAACTGTTTTCAAGAGCTCTAAGTGACGCTCTTGCCTTGTTCATGCATTCCTCGAATTCAAGCTCGGGAACCGAATCGGCTACGATTCCTGCTCCGCTTCTTACAAATACCGTTTTGCCTTTCTTGTAAACGAGTCTTATCGCTATGCAGGTATCCATGTTTCCGTTAAAGTCTATATATCCGATCGCTCCGCCGTAGATACCTCTCTTGTTGCCCTCAAGCTTTCCTATGAGCTCGCAGGCTCTGATCTTGGGTGCACCCGATAAGGTTCCAGCAGGCATTACAGCTTCTATTGCTGAAAGAGCATCCTTGTCGCTTCTTATCTTACCTCTTACAGTTGAGCCTATATGCATTACATGAGAGAATCTCTCGATGCTTCTTAATTTCTCAACCTCGACGCTTCCAAACTCGCTTATCCTTCCAAGATCGTTTCTTCCGAGGTCTACTAACATGTTGTGCTCTGCAAGTTCCTTTTCATCCTTTAAAAGCTCTGCTTCAAGCTCCTCATCCTCTTTAGGGGTCTGGCCTCTTTTTCTTGTTCCCGCAAGAGGGAAGGTATGAAGGATCCCGTCCTTTAGCTTAACGAGTGTCTCGGGACTTGCTCCTGCTACCTCAACATCTGTTCCCGAAAAGTAGAACATGTAAGGAGATGGGTTTATCGTTCTAAGCATCCTGTATGTATCAAGAAGGCTTCCCTCAAAAGGAGCGCTTAATCGGTTTGAGAGGACTATCTGGAAGATATCTCCTTCCCTTATATAGTTCTTTGCATCCTCAACCATTTGGCAGAACCTTTCCTTGTCAAACAGCGGCTTTATCTCGCCCTTAAGTCTGCTTACGGGTTCCTCTGCCTTCTTGCCGTTCTTTAAAAGATCGGCTATCCTTTTAAGTTCGCTTTCTGCTCTCTTATATTCGTTATCTATGTCATTAAGCTTGATGTTTGCTATCAGATATATCTTCTGGCTAAGGTTGTCAAAGGCTATGACCTTGTCAAACAGCATCAGATCGACATCCTGAAACTCATCGGTATCATCAAGGCTGCATCTTATCGTAGGCTCGCTATATCCGAAATACTCGAAGGAGAAATATCCCACAAGCCCGCCGGTAAAGAAGGGAAGCTCCTCAACCCTTGGGCTTTTATATTCAGCCATGATCTTTCTTATCTCGCCTGAGGGATCGTTTGTCTCTATCGTCTTATCTCCTGCCTTCATGATGCCGTCCTTGCAGGTGATCAGCATCTTTGGCTCGAATCCTAAGAACGTGTATCTTCCCCATGTCTCGTCTGCCTTTGCGGATTCCAGCATATATACATGATCAGATGCGTTCTTAAGTATCCTTAAAGCCTCGATCGGTGTGGTGAAGTCCGAGAGTATCTGGGTGCTCACAGGGATCACAGTATAGTCACCCGTTTTTGATATTTCCTTTATCTTTTCTATCTTCGGTGTCAGATTCATATCTTTTCTCCCTAAATGTAATCAGCGATGTTAAGTATCAGTTCTTCGGTCTTTTCCCATCCGAGGCATGCATCCGTTATCGATTTGCCGTAGACGCCTCCGCCTATCTCCTGGCATCCGTCCTCTATGTAGCTCTCTACCATGAAGCCTTTTAATATCTTTGTTATCCTGTCGCTGTGCTTTGCGCTGTTTAGAACATCCTTTATTATCCTTGGCTGTTCGAAAGGATTCTTTCCCGAGTTTGAATGGTTGCAGTCGATTATCACTGCGGGGTTTTTAAGCTCCCTTTCATCGTAACAGTCACACAGTCTTATAAGATCCTCGTAATGGTAGTTCTGCTGGGGCTGTCCGTGCTTGTTTGTTGATCCCCTAAGAATAGCATGTGCATGAGCATTACCCATTGAGTGAACTTCCCATCCTCTGTATATGAATGTGTGAGGATGCTGGGCTGCAAGGATCGCATTCATCATTACCGTGTAGTCTCCACTGGTAGGATTCTTCATGCCGACCGGCATGTCCACTCCGCTGGCAACCAGTCTGTGCTGCTGGTCTTCAACGGAACGAGCTCCGACTGCCACATATCCCAAAAGATCATCGAGGTACTGGTAGTTTTCCGGATAGAGCATCTCATCCGCACAGGCAAAGCCTGTTTCGCTCACAGCTCTTAGATGCATATGTCTTGTAGCGGCTATTCCCTTGAACAGATCCGACTTGCCGTTGGGGTCGGGCTGATGGAGCATTCCTTTGTATCCTTCTCCGGTTGTCCTTGGCTTGTTGGTATATATCCTGGGAACGATGAGTATCTTGTCCTCAACCTTTTCCTGCAGGGGACAAAGTCTTGAGATGTAATCTATGACGCTGTCCTCGTTATCTGCGCTGCAGGGTCCTATGATAAGAAGGAGACGGTCATTTCTTCCTTCAAAGATAGCCTGGATCTGTGCTCTCTTATCTTCTATGATCTCTCCCATCCTTCCGGTCATCGGATACATCTCCTTGACCTCCATAGGCAGTGCAAGCTTTTTTTCGAACTCCATGCTCATATATCTTTCCTCCCGTTGATGCAACAAAAAACGGCCCTATCCGATAAAGGATAGAGCCGATTCGCATTCTTGTTTTTGCTTAGGTTTGGTTTCTATTCTTTATCACAGTATTTCTTTGTCTGCATAATAAACCACCACGCAAAAAAGCCTGCAAAAGAAAACAGGCTGAAGAATACAGAATATGCATTTGTCATGGCGCTTGTGTTTATCATACTTGTACCTGACTGTGATAAATTATCTGCTAAAAAACATAACATGCCAAAAAAACATTGTCAACACATTTTTTTATTGTATCTTTGCGATATTTAATTTATCATTAAAATACGGGGATTGAAGGAATAATGAAAAAGAAGATCGCGATTTTTACAACAGGATGGAGCGGAGAGATACTTACGCAGTTTCTTACGGGGATGATAGCATCCCTTAAGGATGAGCGTGTCGATCTGTTCCTTTTTACGTGTTATCCGACATATATTGATACGGCTCCCGTTAAAAAGGGAGAGCTCAACATATTTACTCTGCCCGATCTTAACGATTTTGACGGCGTTGTCGTCTTCTGCAGCGGTCTTGGCTTTAATGAAGAGATAGACAAGCTGATAGAGCGTGCCAATAAGGCGAACGTTCCCGTAATCCTTCAGGGAGCAAAGCGCGACGGTGTGAGCTACATAGGAAGCGACAACTACTATGCTACCAGGATGATGTGCGAGCATCTCTATAAGGAGCATGAGGTAGGAAGCATCGTATTTATAGCAGGATCAAAGGATTCGCTTGACTCAGAGCTAAGACTTAAGGCAGTTAGAGACTATCTTGAAGAGAATGGCATTAGCGAACATCTTAAGGATGTTTACTATACCAAATGGGAAAACGCAGCGGCAAGCCGCTACATAAACAGATACTGTGAAGAAGGCAAGGCATTACCCGATGTGTTCATATGCGCAAACGACGGACTTGCGATGCAGACATGCACATCCTTATTTGAAAACGGATATGATGTACCGAAAGATACACTCGTTACGGGTTATGATTACTTAGATGCCGGTCAGATATTTGATCCGTCGATAGCAAGCGTTGATCAGTGCTTTACACAGATGGGTGAGGCATGCGGGGCTCTCTGGCTTGATATCATCGCAGGAAAAAAGACGGCTGAATCCGTGGTCATCCCGTGTGAATTCATCCCGGGAGAGAGCTGCGGCTGCTATGAGCTGAGAAACAGCGATTCGGTAAGAAGACGCTTCGGACGCGAGGCCTTTGCAAAGCGTTCTACAACGACATACTTTAACAGGAAACTAAGCATCATAGATTCGACGGTTTTATCATGTCTTACATTCCATGAGTTCATGGAAAGCCTTCACAAGCTTTTAACACTTGATCATAACTTTGAAGGCGATTCATTCCATGTACTGCTTGAGCCAAATTTCGGTCTGTCGATCTATGATACGAATATAAAGCTTAAAAAGGACGGATACAGCAAGCTTCTCGATGTCCTTTATTCGACAGAGGACGGAGTGGCTTTTGATGATGATCAGTTTGCATCAAAGGATCTTGTTCCGGGATATGATCCTGACGGCAAGAACCACCTGTATATATTCTTACCCCTTCACGAAGCGGATGAGGCATACGGCTATATCATCTTCAGAGACTGCATGGATAAGGTACAGAATCACTTCCTGCAGACATACCAGAGCCGCATGAGCCTTGTATTTGACAAGTTCAGACATGCGCTCAGTCTTGATCTTATTAATAAGAGACTCATCGAAGTAATGAGAAGGGATCCTCTTACAAACGTAAACAACCGTATCGCATACGATGACAAGGAGAAGTTCTTGCAGGCAGAGATCAATTCGGAATCCGGATGTGAATTTGCCATAGCGATGTTTGATGTAAATAACTTAAAGCTTGTGAACGATTCATACGGTCATGATGCGGGTGATGATTATCTTATAAGAGCATGTCGTCTCATATGCAACGTATTCAAGCACTCTCCGGTCTACAGGATAGGCGGCGACGAATTCGTAGCGGTTTTGACCGGTGATGATTATGCGATAAGAGATGAGCTTGTTAAAAAGCTCTCAGACAGCTTAAGCCCCTATTCAAACACTCTGCCTCTTGCAAATGACTTTGTATCAGTTGCCTGCGGCATAGCGATATATGAAAAAGGTACTGATCTATCCGTTGCGGATATAGAAAAGCGTGCGGATGATGCGATGTACAAGGACAAGGCAAGGATAAAAGGCCTGAATTAGAAAAAGCCCCGATCGGGACTTTTCTTATTTCTGTATGATAAAAGAGCTCTTTAAACTATGTAATTATGTGCCTGACGGTCAAACATCTCTCTGTATCTTCCGTTTAACTGCATCAGTTCATCATGCGTTCCCTGCTCCTTTATGGAACCGTTCTCAAACAGATATATCCTGTCTGCCATACGCGTTGTCGAAAGACGGTGCGATATGAAGATGACGGTATCGTTTTTCGCATGATCTATAAGATTCTTGTTAAGCCTGTATTCTGAAACCGGGTCAAGAGCGCTTGAGGGTTCATCAAGGATCGAGATAGCTCTATCGCTGTCATTTATGAATACTCTTGAGATCGCGATCTTCTGGCTCTCTCCTCCCGAAAGGCTAGTTCCCTCATCTGAAAATTCCCTGGTCAGATCGGTATATATGCCATCTTTAAGCTTTTTAAGCTTCTTTGAAAAGTCAGCCTTGTCAAGGGCATCTATCACATCGTTTTCCTCTTTCTTGTCATACTGTCTGAGCAGTACGTTTTCAGCAAGAGTTGCTGCATAGATGTTATAGTCCTGGAAGACTGCGCTTATCTTTTTACGGTATTCCTTGATGGCATACTCCCTTATATCATGTCCGCCGTATTCAATGCTTCCGTCACTTACATCATAAAGACGCATGAGAAGCTTGACAAATGTCGTCTTTCCGGCACCGTTTTCACCAACGATGGCTATCTTTTCACCGGGATCTATCCTTATCGAGATATCCTTTAAGGTATATTCGTCGGTATTGGGATATTTAAAGCATACATTTGAAAGTACCAGTGCTCCCGGTTCCTTATCCGGTGTTATACCCTCAGAAACCTCAATGACGGGTTCATAATCAAGAAGCTTTCTGAATTTCTGTGCGTACTGACCTATTATCTGGAAATCGACCAGGCAGTAGTTTATCTCGTTAAGATTGCTCCTTACATAGTTTGCAGCATTGTTTGCGGATGCTACTTCACCGAGTGCTATCTTTCTGAGTACGAGTGCCAGATATCCGAGGTATGCGGGTACCGCAAAAAACGAAAGAACCGTAAATACCGATATCCAGTTTAAGAGCGATATCCATGTAAGGATGGGTGTATACTTTCTGCCTGCAGCGCTTGCCGCATCAAGTGCTTCGTCAAACTGAAGTCTTAACGGTTCCTTTACGTTTGTGAGCTTGCATTCCTTTGCAAACTCAGGCTGATAGAATACTCTCTTTGAGTAGTCGGCTTTTCTTAAATGCTTTTTAAATTCAAGCCACCATGTATATTCGATCTCTTCCATCTTGAATCTTGTTATCAGATTGATGATAAATCCGACGATGGGGAAGATCGCAAGAAACGGGCTGATCGTAAGGATCATGGCAGCCGAGACTAAAAGTGCTATAGCTCCGCCGAAGATCTTGCTTGAGATCACCACGGCTCCTTCTATCATGTGGTCCGCATTGTTTGCGACAAATACATATGTATCGTAGTATTCAGGATTGTCATAATATATCAGATCCATCCTGGAGTTTTTTTCTATAAGATCTCTCTGGATCTTTCCGTCAAGTTTTATTATCTTTGCCTTGGCCCATTCCTCTAAAAGCTGGCTTATCCATTCGATGCATACAACAAGGGCAAATGATATCAGAAGGATGATACATATATCAGAAAATGATGATTTGCCCATAAGGCCGTCGATTATCATCTTAAGGATAAACGTACCGTTAAGTGCCATGGCGGATTTAAGCACTACATTCATGATAAATATCTTTACGATCAGCGGTCTGTCGTATTTGGCCGCATACTTTATCATAAATGCCGTGTTGCTTATAAGTCGTCTTATCGAGATCTTTTCTTCTTTATTCTTAGCCATAAAACGCCTCAGCTCCTTTCAGCATTTCCTCAGGCAGACTTTCCTGATAGTTTTCAGCCTGGAGTGTGAACATTTCATGATAGTATCCGTTAAGTGCTATCAGTTCTTCATGTGTTCCGCTTTCAACGACCTGTCCGTCCTTCATCAGATAGATCTTGTCAGCCATTCTCGCGCTCGAGAGTCTGTGTGATATGAAGATGACACCCTTGCCCTGTGAGAGTTTCATCATGTTGTTGTACATGTTGTACTCTGCAAGAGGATCAAGTGCGCTTGAGGGCTCATCAAGGATGACCATATCGGGGTCTTTGGCAAAGACTCTTGCTATCGCGATCTTCTGAGCCTGTCCTCCGGAAGGAACAAAGCCTTCCTCGTCAAATTCACGGCTCACAACGGTATCAAGACCTTTTACAAGGCCCTTATGCTCAACATCAAACTGTGCGCTTATAAGAGCTTTTCTTGCAAGCTCGTAATCATCTTCGCTCTCCGGTCTTCTCATCAGCACGTTTTCGATAAGAGGCATTGCGAATACCTGCAGATCCTGGAATACCGTGCCGAATCTTTCCCTGTATGAGTTACCGTCTATCTCATTTATATCGATGCCGTTTACGAGTATCTCTCCGGACTGGATCTCATAAAGACCCATTAAAAGCTTAATGAGCGTTGTCTTGCCCGCACCGTTATATCCGACGATGGCAAGCCTGTCACCCTTGTTCCATTTAAAGCTGATGTTTTTAAGTGTTTCGCTCTTTGCACCGGGATAGGTGAAGGAAACATTCTTTATCTCAACGCTCTTTATATCATCGATGACTGTCTTCTTTTCGATCTCCTTTACGGGTCTTTCAAGGAACTCCTCAAGGTTTTTGAACAGTCTGCTCTCATTGCTCAAAAATATCCTGTTTTCAACAGCCTGCTTAAGCTGATTGGTAGAAAAAGCCATTGCGCTTATCATAGCCACATAGCTTGAGATATCGGTCACATCGGTAAACTTTACTCTCACTACCACGTAAAAATATGCGATGACACCTGCAAATATCGAATAGCTTCCCTTCATGATGAATGAATAGAAAGCGGACTTCATTCTGTATTTCATGGAAACAGTCTCCATCCTGTCGACTGCTTCTTCCTGTTTGTCTAACATGATGGAGTTTATGTCAAAAAGACGCACTTCCGCAGCGTATTTCTTTTCATAGTAAACACGCTTTACGTAGTCTGCTATTCTCTTATCCCTGGTAATGGCGCTTTCCCTGTCGTAGTTGCATTTGCCGTTCTTGTTGCCAAAATAGAGGCTCACAATCATGGGTACTATCATGAATACTAAAAGTACCGGATCGACAAGTACTATGATCACAAGAGAAGCGATAGTCGATACCACGTTTCCGAAATAGACTCCGAACTTGATCGTAAGATCTATGGCTGAGTCTACGACACGGTCTAAAGCTCTTGTGTACTTATCGTAGAATTCAGGATTTTCATAGTCCTTTAATTCAAGAGAGTCCGAAAGATCCATTACCCTGTGGAATATATATCTGTAGACTTCAGGTGTCTTTACCTTTCTGTACGCCTCGTACCATCCGCATGTAAAATGCACGAAAACATGGCCCAGGCATGCGATCACAAGGAACCTGAACAGTCTGCTGTATTCGATATTTCTTTCAATACAGTTGAAAATGTACTTCGTCAGATAAACGAAAAAGAAAACATAGAATATCTGCTCGATAGAGTTTTTGAATATGGAAAAGACAAGAAGGAGCCTGTCCGCTTCCCATATCTGTTTCATGGCATACATAAGATGCCTGAAAGAACTGTCTTTTGTTTTCATATAAACCCCGCCCCTTTTTATGAAACAAATAATTTCTCAATACTATAGCACCGGGGATCGATTTAATCAAGAAAAAAATGCCACCTTTTTAGGATGGCATTTCATTATTATCAATTTCGCATATTTTGAGGCTTTCTATTCCTGATCCTATATGTATGTTCTTTGACAGGATATCCTCGTCAGTCTCAATCGCTCCGTATACGGTTCCGTCACCGGAAAAATACTCTATTATCCCGTGATCGACTATCAGTGTTTCAGGTCTTGTATCAATTTTTATATCTCCGATAATAACGGGAGCAGTTTCATTATCCTTCCATCTGATATCTATCACAACGGGACTGCCGTCAAGCTTCTTATCAAAGCTTTCGTCATACGAAAGACTCTGCTTAGACAGGTACTCATACAGCTCTTTTACAGGTTTAAAGCATAACCTTATACCCTTATCAGTATCAATGAGACTAAGCTTTGTAGGTACGGACATCATACCCTTGAATCCGCCTTTGTCGTTTTGGGTTCTATACCATGCAACGGATATCCTTCTTTCACATCCCGCATATGTCTGTGCTGCATAGGGTAATTTCGTATCATATGCCGAGAGTACTTCACTTCTTTGTATAAATCTATATCCGTCAAAGTCTCCCAGGACGTAAAAACCGTCAGCTGACCAGAATACCCATCTTTTGTCATTCGTTCCTTCAATTTCAAGTTCAAACAGATCAGGGCATTCCCACATTCCCTCTAAGGAGAGGCGGTCTGTCTCTGTCCAGTTTTTAAGATCGTTTGAACGAAAGATGGCAAATTCATTGTCGATAAGATAAAGCACCATCACGTAGGCTTTGCTCTCTTCATGATAGAAGACTTTAGGATCCCTGTTCCCGTCCTTTATCGTGTCAAGGATCATATCCTTTTTGATAAGAGTATCATCACTTAAAACTGCCAGTCTCTGTGTACTGTTGTATCCGGCTTCCTTGGACCATTCATTGAATCCTCCGGCTGCGGTATAGAAAAATAAAAGTGCATCCTTTCCGTAGCCTGCTACATTCTTCTCATCCCTAAAGCCGCATCCGGAAAATACCGTTCCGTATTCATCGGGGAAAAGTGCGATATCCTTCTGCTCCCAGCTTATAAGATCTTTGCTGACCGCATGACCCCAGTGCATGTTTCCCCAGTCGGTCCCGTAGGGATTAAGCTGGTAGAACATGTGATATATGCCGTCTTTATACACAAGACCGTTTGGATCGTTTATCCATCCCATGCGTGTGGTAAAGTGTATCTTTGGCCTGTAGGGATATGCTATCTTGTATATATCATCATGACACGTTACTGCTTCAAGCAGTCTTTCATCGCAGTCAGAGTTTATCGTGATGCTCTTTCCCATGAATTTGCTCACATCCATGGAAAAGTAAAAATCGGGATCAGTACTAAGTTTAATATCGATCTCATTTATCTTTTTACCGTCAATGGACATATGAAGCTTTACTTCATCACAGTCTCTTGCTGCGGGAAACCATATGTATTTTTCTGTTATATGTAAGTTCATATCTTTTTACTGTAATTCAATCCTGTATATATCCGCAAGCTCGCCTTCAAACTCAAAGCTGCGCTCATATACTCCGCCGTTTTTGGTGATCGTTTTGATCGAGGGGATATTGGTCTTTTCTACACTCAGATGAAGCTCATTCATTCCAGCTGCTTTTGCAACGTCAAGAAGACTTTTTAGCATATTTGTCGCATAGCCTTTTCTTCTCTCAGACGGGCGTACGCTGTAGCCGCTGTTTCCGAAATCCTTTAAAAAATCATTGAGCGTATGTCTGAGATCGATGATTCCCACGATCCTTTCGTTTTCATCAACGGCAAAGAACGTATCTGTCACTACCCAGTCGGGATTAACTGTTCTTTCATCCGTGTTATCCGTTACTGATCTTAGCCAGTCTTCATACGAATCTGTCTGATCGAGCAGTTCGCTGCCGTTTATTATGGGTGTTCCCATGTCTATAAATTCCTGTTTGAATGCAAGTGCTTCATTCTTATGTTCTTTTCTGGGTCTTATAAGTCTTATATTCATTTATCTTCTCCTGTAAGCATCCTTAAAATGAGGTTACTGTAGTTTTTTGCAGATTTCCTTTTGATATCAGTGACCCTGGACCACATTCGGATGCCCTGGTAGTAGTACAGCAACAGTTCTGCTATCTCTTCAGGATCGACAGGGTTGAATTCGCCTGTCTCAATGCCGTATGAGATAAGATCCATCCACTTTTTCCTTGCCTTCTTTTCAAGGTCTGTAAAGAGCTTTCGGTTATCATCGATACTTGCAAACTCATAGATCGCAAGGCTTAAGGATCTTTTTGGATCAAGGATCTCCTTTTCAAGTTCGCTTAACGCGTCTTTTAGTATATCAGCTGCCTTTTCTTTAGCTTTGATCCTTTCATTAAAAGACTGCTCTGTACTTATAAGCCTTATAAAGATCTCTGATGTTGATGAAAAATGTCTGTACAGTCCGCCCCTTGAAAGGCCTGTTGCTTCACATATGTCAGTCATGGATACATCCTTAAAGCCCTTCTTAGAAAAAAGACCGGCAGCTGTATCTATGATCATCTTTTTTGTTGATTCACCTTTGGTCGGCATATTTTCCTCCGTTTTAAAAAAAGAGACAGCTTTGTCGCTTTTAATTATGCGACACCATTGTCTCTTTTGTCAAGTGAAAAAAATTTCCCGTAAACATTTCTGTCTGCGGGAATAAAAGTTTTATCGATAACCATGCTGGTTTTCTTCCTGATTTGTATACGTTCCTGATAGTCTTCCGACAGCGATTATGTTTCCGCTGTTTCCCTCAGCATCTGTATCCAGTGCTCTAAAGTTCTCCTCAAACCTCACATTCTGTCCTCCGAAGGCTCCCTTTACTCTTTCAACCTTTGCTTTAAGAGCGACAACATAAACTTCATATGTATGAGTAGATCCCGCTGGCGGAAACGGTCCCATATATTCTGATTCGTCAGCCCAGCCTTCATCAAGACTTGTCTCGGTCACGTTGTCGGATTTCCAGTGTATTATGTCCCAGGCATCCGTATCATCCATTATAATGACATAAAGAGCGGCACCATCAACCGCATCCCACTCAAGCTGAGGTGATTTGTTTGAGCCCACCTCAGTGTTGGATATGGCATCATTCCAGGCACCGTTATTCATACTTGTCGAAGTCACTTCAAAAGAGTCGTATTCATCTATAAATGCATTATACTTTGAAGTACTTTCTGCTTCTGATGCAGTATCTTCTGTTGCAGCTTCTTCATTAACAGCTGTATCGCTACTGCTCTGCGTTGCAGATTCGCTTGCATCCCCTGATAAACCGCATCCTGCACATAAAGCAAATATCATAATACATAACAATATAACCGGTTTCTTCATAAACATTTCCCCTGATATTACAAAGCATGCCTTAATTATACGATCATTGTATTAAAACCCACAGACATAATCAAGACAAAAAATCCCGTAAGCACTCGGCTTACGGGATCATATTAACATATTTACTGAGGTTAGTTATTAGCAAACGCCCTGAGCGATCATAGCTTCAACAACCTTCTTGAAGCCTGCAATGTTAGCACCTGCAACGTAGTTGCCTTCCATGCCGTATTCCTTTGCAGCGTCATCGATGTTGTGGTAGATACCAACCATGATGTTCTTAAGCTTTGAATCAACCTCTTCGAAGCTCCATGAAAGTCTCTCAGAGTTCTGGCTCATCTCGAGTGCTGATGTAGCAACACCACCTGCGTTAGCAGCCTTACCGCCTACGAAAGGAACGTTGTTAGCCTGGAAGTACTGAGTAGCTTCGATCGTTGTAGGCATGTTAGCACCTTCTGCAACATACTTAACACCGTTAGCTACGAGCATCTTAGCATCTTCTATATCAAGCTCGTTCTGTGTAGCGCAGGGAAGAGCGATATCAACCTTGTACTGCCATACACCGTGCTCACCGTTCTTCTTCTCAAAATACTTTGCAGAAGGACGAGCTGCAGCGTACTCTGTAAGACGTGCTCTCTTAACTTCCTTTACTTCCTTAAGGAGTGCTACATCGATACCTTCCTCATCATAGATCCATCCTGTTGAATCAGAAACTGTAACAACCTTTGCGCCAAGCTGCTGTGCCTTCTGGCATGCATATATAGCAACGTTACCTGAACCTGAAACAGCTACTACCTTGCCTTCCATCTTATCACCGTGGCACTTAACCATCTCTTCTGTAAGATATAAGAGGCCGTAACCTGTAGCTTCTGTACGAGCTAGTGAACCGCCGTATGTAAGTCCCTTACCTGTAAGAACGCCTTCGTAAAGACCTTTGATTCTCTTGTACTGACCAAACATGAAACCGATCTCACGAGCACCTGTACCGATATCGCCGGCAGGAACGTCCTCGTCAGCTCCGATATATTTTGAAAGCTCTGTCATAAAGCTCTGGCAGAACTTCATGATCTCGTTGTCTGACTTGCCCTTAGGGTCGAAGTCTGAACCACCCTTACCACCGCCGATGGGAAGTGTTGTAAGGCTGTTCTTAAAGATCTGCTCGAAACCGAGGAACTTGATGATACCAAGGTTTACTGAGGGATGAAGTCTGAGACCACCCTTGTAAGGTCCAATAGCATTGTTAAACTGTACACGGAAACCTCTGTTTACCTGTACCTGGCCGTTGTCATCTACCCAGGGAACTCTGAACATGATCTGACGATCGGGCTCTGTGATTCTCTCAAGGATAGCTAACTTGCGGTATTTCTCCTCGTCCTTTTCAATAACGGGCTTAAGTGTCTCAAGCACCTCTGTTACTGCCTGGATAAATTCAGGCTGATCCGCATCTCTTTTCTTTACTTTCTCAAGTACCTCGTCAACGTATGACATAACTTTTTTCCTCCTATAAACTGCTTGCATATAAAAAAACAGCACCTTAAAGGGGATGAATACTCATTCCCTTCAAGACGCCTTTGTCCAAACGGTATTATACATTAGGGTGATGTCAGATGCAAGTATTTTTTTAGACTACTTTCTGACTTTCTTGGCGATGACGTTTCCGCTCTCCTGGATCACCATTACCATGATGACAAGTATGGTGACTGTCGTCCACAGAACTTCCTTCTGATATCTGTAATATCCGTACTGCAGTGCGATGGCACCCAGTCCGCCTCCGCCTATTACTCCGGCCATGGCTGAATAGCCCAGTACAGTGGCTATGTTTATGGCTGCTCCCAGAAGAAGGGAGGGTGTTGCCTCAGGCAAAATAAAGTGCGTGATTATGTATAAAGGAGAAGCACCCATTGATGTGGCAGCCTCTATGATACTGGGGGAAACCTCGCTAAGTGACGACTCGACCATGCGGGCAACGATCGGAATGGCACCGACTGTAAGAGGGACGATGCTTGCCGTTGTTCCGATCGAAGAACCGGTAACAAGCCGCGTAAATGGTATCAGAAGAACTAGCAGGATCAGAAAGGGCAGTGATCTTGATATGTTAACGATAAGCCCTACACTAAAGTTTACTCCTCTGTTTGAGAGTATCCGATCTTTTGCCGTTGCATATAAAACTATGCCCAGAGGCAGTCCTACCAGATATGCAAGGATCGATGCAAAGAATGTCATCGTGAGTGTTTCAAATATTCCGTTTCTTATAGCTTCGATGATATATTCACTCATGGCGCTGTCACCTCCTGAACAGACAGTCCTCCGTCTCTAAAGAACTTTATTATCTCTTTCTGCTGCGTCTCATCCTTTGGAAGCTCAAGGACCATCTGACCGTATCCTATGCCTCCCACGCTCTTTGTATTGGCGCTAAGTATGTTTACCTTTCTGCCCGTCTTTTCAACCAGATCCGCAATAAAGGGTCTGTTTGCGTCAAGTCCGTCAAATACGATCCTGATGAGTTTTGAATCATTCCCGGAAGGATCGAAAGGATTGCTCGGAAATACGAGTTTTCTTGCAGGCTCTGACTGGGGATTTCTGAATATCTCCTTTACCTCTCCAAGCTCTGCAAGCTTTCCCTTATCAATGATGGCTACACGGTCGCATATCTTTTCGACGACACTCATCTCATGAGTGATGATAACGATCGTGAGCTTTCTTGTCTCGTTTATGGTCTTTAAAAGATCGAGTATCTCTCCCGTCATCTTTGGGTCAAGTGCACTCGTTGCCTCGTCACAAAGCAGTACCTTCGGGTCTGCAGCAAGAGCTCTTGCAATGGCTACTCTCTGGCGCTGGCCTCCCGAAAGTCTTGCCGGATATTCGTTCTTCTTATCCTCAAGCCCTACGACTCTTAGCATCTCAAGAGCCTTTTCCTTCCTTTGTGACCTGGGAACTCCCGCTATCCTTAAAGGCTGCATCACATTGCTTAGAACGCTTCTCTGTCCAAGAAGGTTAAAGCTTTGAAATATCATCGCTATCTGGCGCCTGACAAGTCTTAGTTCGGTTGCCTTAAGATCTGCAAGGTTCTTGTCATAGAAGCTTACCTTTCCGTCCGTTACATCCTCAAGGCGGTTTAGGGTCCTTACAAGAGTCGACTTTCCGGCACCGCTCATTCCTATGATGCCGAATATCTCTCCTTCATTGATCGAAAGAGAAACGTCTTCAAGAGCTAAAAACTCCTTTCCGTCATTTTTGAAATTCTTATAAACATGATCAAGTTTAAAAACCTCAGCCATATCAAAAAAGTCCTTTACTTAAGTATCTGTCTCCCCTGTCGGGAAATACCACTACAATGTTTCCGCTCTCAATCTGATCGGCAAGCTTAAGCGATGCAGCAAGAGCAGCTCCTGATGACGAGCCTGCAAGTATGCCTTCCTTTTTGGCTAACAGCCTTGATGCCTCAAAGGCTTCGTCATCATTTATCTTTATTACCTTATCGATGAATGAGACATCCATCGTATCGGCGATGAAATCATTTCCTATGCCTTCTATGTCATAGTCTGCGTGTTCTCCGCCTCCTATGATCGAGCCGATCGGATCAGCGAGCACTCCCTGAATGCTTGTATCCTTTTCCTTTAAGTGCTTCATGATGCCTGAAAACGTTCCGCCGCTTCCGGCTCCCGCAACGAGGTAGTTAATCTGTCCGTCCATCTGATCATAGATCTCGGGTCCTGTGGTCTCGTAGTGCGCAAGAGGATTGGCGGGATTTCTGAACTGGGCAAGTGTTATGGAATCGGGGATAGTTTCAAGCAGCTGTCTTGCCTTGTTCTCTGCTCCAAGCATTCCCTCTTCTCTTGAGGTATGGACTATCTCCGCACCCAGTGCAGACATTATCTTCTGCTTTTCTATAGAAAACTTCTCAGGTACCGTAAAGATGACCCTGTAGCCTCTGTTAAGGGCAGCGATGGCAATACCTATGCCGGTATTTCCCGCAGTTGCCTCTATAATCGTTGAACCGGGCTTTAACAGTCCTCTTTCCTCCGCGTCCTTTACCATATATACACCGACACGGTCCTTTACGCTTCCGGCCGGATTCATAAGTTCAAGCTTTGCATACAGTCCTACGCTTTCCTTTACTCCCAGGTGATTTAATTTGATAATGGGAGTGTGTCCTATCATTTCCTGTATGCTCATATATACATCCATATCAGTTTTCCTCCTTTGATGAGTTAACTATCGCCTGTTCAAGATCACTTATCAGATCATCCACATCTTCGATGCCTACGGAAAATCTGATCAGTTCATCAACAATACCTACTTCCTTTCTTATGTCTGCAGGGATCGCTGCATGTGTCATGCTTGCGGGATGGCATACAAGAGACTCGACTCCGCCTAGGCTTTCTGCAAGTATGATCAGTTTAAGATTCTTGAAAAACTTTCGATAATCATATTTTTCATCAAGGACGAATGATATCATCGCTCCTGCACCGTCTGCCTGTTTCTTCTGTACTTCGTATCCGGGGTCAGATTCAAGTCCCGGATAATAGACCTTGCTCACATATCCGCTTTCTGTCAGCCACTTTGCCACCTTAGATGCATTATCAACATGGCGGTCCATTCTTACTCCGAGAGTCTTTATTCCTCTGATCACAAGGAAGCTGTCCCAGGGAGCGAGTATTCCTCCGATGGCATTCTGAAGATAGTAGAGCTTATCTGCCAGAGCATCATCGTTAACTACTACGAATCCGGAAATGACATCGCTGTGGCCGCCTAAGTATTTTGTGCCGCTGTGTATCACTATATCTGCCCCGAGTGTAAGAGGTCTCTGAAGGTATGGTGTTAAAAATGTGTTGTCTACGATCAAAAGCTTGTCATGCTTGTGAGCAATCTCTGCAACCGCCTGTATATCCGTTACGGTAAGAAGAGGATTGGCGGGGCTTTCAACATAGACAGCCTTTACATCATCGTCTATTGCTTCTTCGACCTTCTTAAGATCTGAAGTATCGACTATCGTATATGTGATACCGAATTTGTTGAATACGTTATCAAGTATCCTGAATGTGCCTCCGTAGATGTTGTCTGAAACGACCAGTCTGTCTCCGGCTTCAAAAAGAGAAAGTACTGTGTTGATCGCTGCAAGACCGGATGCGAATCCGAGTCCGTATTTACCCTGTTCAAGATCTGCTACCAGCTTTTCCGCTGCATCTCTTGTCGGGTTTCCGGTTCTTGAATATTCCCAGCCTCTGTTTTCTCCGAGGCCGTCCTGTTTATATGTTGTTGTCTGGTAGATCGGAACATTTACGGCTCCGGTTGTAACATCGCCGTCTGTTCCTCCGTGTATAAGTAATGAATTTATCTTTATGCTCATTGTTATTTTTTTCCTTTCATGTATATATAAATAAAGCCCGGGGTCTTAATGATCCCGGGCCGGTGACTCAATCATCAACATCGATCTGAAAAGGAGCGCATGCAAGCATTACGAAGCGTCCTATCCGTCGTGGCTCTCCGGGATACGATAATTCGACAGCATATACATGTTGTGTTGTTCATGTTAAATGTTCTCATGATATTACTCCTTGCTTTTGCTGTTAATATCTTATCACCGGATGAGTGATTTATAAATTATATCGATCTGATCGCTGGTGATAATCCTCTCTTATCGCAGCGATATTTTTCATTTGTTCTCTATCAATAAAACAGTCCCTTTTCAAAAACTGCGGGTTCGACTGAGTGTTGCAATGATATTCTTTTTCCTAAAAAGGTACTATATAATATCATATACATCCGTGATAAAGTCAAAGTAGATATAACAATTTACAGTAGAAAGGAAATGCCATGAAAAATATCAGATTAGTATTACTTGGTGAGCTTTTATTGTTCTTAGGGATATTTTTGATTAATATCTTTTTAGGAAACTGGGGATTATCTGCCATCACCTGGTTTCTTGATCTGCCTTCATTATTGTTAATAGCATTTATTTTATTTCCGGGAATAGCCATCATGGGAGCATGGAAAGATTTCATAAATGCATTTTCAGTCGGGATTAAGCCGTTTAGTCTGTTACAGCTAAAAAACATAATTGAAGCCGTGGATGCAGCACAGAAACTCACCGTATGTGGAGCTCTCTTTGCGATCATTATATCCGGTGTGCTGATAATGGGCAGACTTGATTCTTCTATGATGGGGCCTAACCTGGCAGTGTGCTTTCTTTCAGGATTCTATGCTGTTATTATTGAGTTTTTGCTTCTGCCGCTCAGACTGAATGCAGAACGCAAGATGAATGAAGAAATGGACATGGGTGAATGACACAATCTGAAATCACAAAAGACCAATATCTCAAAATTGCTCAGAAATTCGGCTTTACAAAACGCGAGCTGGAACTGGGCTTTTTGAAGGTGTGCGGTTTTTCAAACAGAAGAATTGCATATATGTTTGGGATTTCAGAACAAACCGTAAAAAATCATTTTACACATATTTACGAAAAAGCATGGGTTCCCGGCAGAAATGAATTCAGAGAATTATTTGCACCAAATGAGAATCCTCAATGATGGTTTGCATTACTGGTATAGCGCATCTGTAGTTTAACTTGAACTGCGAACCGGTGATGTATGAATTTTTACTTATGCATTAAAAATATTAAAGAGCTGAAACCCTGATATGGGTTACAGCTCTTTACTAATGCTGACCGGACTCGAACCGGCAACTTCGGTCTATGAAACCTATGCCATTCCTGCGGCTACAGCATCATTTATTTTCTTAAGCGAGGACATCTCTCCATGTTGCGGGTTTGAACTGATCCTTCAAAGGAAGCAGTCTCTTGTCAACATCTACTCCCAGAACTGAGTTGAAGTTGTTTGTTGCCTGCATCTGTGCACCGAATCCTACGATCACAATGATCTCTTCATCAGTATAGAACTTTCTCAGTCCGTTTAGGAGTTCGTCTGAAACCTTTGTAGGATCCTTTACGATCTGCTGGCCGAGCTGCTGAAGGAGTTTCTCGTTTTCAGATGTCTCGAAGTTGTTGGGGTCAAGACCAAGCTCCTTAAGATCGCTTATAAAGAAAAGTGAGCACAGCTGGCATCCGTTTGTTGTGGAAACAGAGTGTGCATAGATCGTTGCGGCACGATCTCCCACTACCTTTACCAGACTGCCCCATGAGTCATACCAGCCCATGAATGCCTTGTATGTTCCGTAGTCCTGAAGCATAACAAGCTTCATGTTTGTTACCTTGCCTGCTGCCTCAAGCTCCTCATATGCCTTTCTTGCTTCACCTGTAAGTTCATTTGGTTGTTTAAGATTTACCCTTGCCATTTCTTTGTTCCTTTCATTTATAGACTATTTAAGTGCCAGTTTAAGTACCTGTTTGAATGCTTCTTCATCAAGAGGTTCGTAATGACCAACCGGGCCGTTTCTTGTTGCTCTCTTTGCCATTACATCAAAGTCGCTTTCATCTATTCCCAGCTCTAAAAGTGTTGTCTTTAATCCGAGCTTTTTAAAGAAGAGTGTCAATTTGTCTGCGAGTATGAGTGCTCTTTCCTGTTCGGAATAGTCATATGAGTCTGCATTAAATACCCTGCTTGCCAAAAGTGCGAGTCTCCAGGGCTTTACATTTGCCACATACCTGATCCATGCGATCGTTACAACTGCCATTCCCTCTCCGTGTGTAATGTTGTACTGAGCGGAAAGTTCATGCTCTATCCTGTGGCTTCCCCAGTCGGCGCGTCTGCCGGCATCGAGGAAATTATTGTGTGCGACGCTTGCCAACCACTGTATCTCTCCTCTTGCATTCACGTCCTTGGGATCGATTATCAGTCTGTCTGCATTTACAAGAAGTGCTCTGATGGCTCCTTCGATAAGATAGTCTGTTGTATCCGAATATTTCTCATCCGAAAAGTATCTCTCTAAAAGATGTGACAGTACATCGGCTATACCTGCGTATGTCTGATACGGGGGAAGATTGACCGTAAACTTTGGATTCATGATCGCAAACTTGGGTATTATCCTGTCATCCTCAAATCCAAGCTTCCATTCTTTGCTTGAGAGTATCGCACAGTTGCTCGTTTCCGATCCGCTCGATGCAGTCGTTGCGATAACACCGACAGGTAAGACCCTTTCGGGTGAGACTCCTTTTTCAAAGAAGTCCCATACATCACCCGAATAAGGTATACCCAGCGCAATTGCCTTTGCTGTGTCGATCGAGCTGCCGCCGCCCACAGCAAGTACAAAATCAACATTGTTATTCTTACCCAGATCCACAAGCTCTCTTACAAGCTCTATAGTAGGATTTGGAACAACGTTCCCGTTTTCAAAAAAGCTTATTCCCAGTTCATCCACTGCATCCTTTATCACCTGATATATGCCAAGGCTCTTTATAAAGTCTCCGCTGTATACCAAAAGCAGGGATCTTACATTTAAATTTTCGAGTAAGCCTTTAAGTTTCTTTTCACTGTCCTCTCCGAACACTATCTTTGCCGGATTGTAATATTCAAATCCAATCATCTTTTTATCCTCAGTTGAGCGGTACTACTGCTCCGTCATATGTATCATTGATATATTTGCTGATATCTTCACTCTGAAGAACCTCAACGAGAACCTTTAATGCCTCATCGTTTTCCTTGTCCTTGCTCGTAGCTATGATGTTTCCGTAAGTTTGAGCTGCAAGACCGTCATTAGCCTCTACTGCGAGTGCCTGGCTTACATGAAGTCCGCCCTCTATTGCATAGTTGCCGTTTATTACTGCTACATCCACATCGGGAAGAGCTGCAACGAGCTGTTCGGGAGCAAGTTCCTTAAACTCGATGTTCTTGGGATTCTCTACGATATCCTCAACGGTTGCGTTGATGCCTGCATCGTCCTTAAGCTTGATTATGCCTTCCTGTGCAAGGAGCAGAAGTGCTCTTGCTTCGTTTGTTACGTTGTTGGGTACTGCTACGAGTGCTTTATCAGGCAGTGCTGAAAGATCTGTTGTCTTGCCTGCATATACTCCGAAGGGCTCATAGTGGATGGCGCCTATTGAAACAAGATCAGAACCGTTTTCCTTGTTGAACTGCTCAAGGTAAGGTACATGCTGGAAGTAGTTTGCATCAAGGCTTCCTTCTATAACACCGGTGTTGGGTGTGATCGAATCCTCAAGCTTTACGATCTCAAGTGTGATTCCCTTTGCTTCAAGAAGAGGCTTTGCCTGCTCGAGTATCTCTGAGTGAGGTGTGATGTTTGCTCCAACCTTTATAACCGTGTTCTGCGCAGGTGCTTCTGTCTTAGTCTGATCTGTAGTAACTGCGTCTGTCTTTATCTCTTTCTTAGCTGCACCTCCGCAAGCTGTAAGTGAAAATGTAAGTGTGAGTGCAAGTGCTGCTGTGATTATCTTTGTTATCTTTTTCATAATAGTTTTTCTCCTTTTTAACTGTGTATTATTGTATTTTGGGTATAAAAATACCCGGGTGACTTTCAGATCTCCCGGGGGTAATAGTCAAATTCTTTACGTCAACATCGTCCGTATTCAGGAGGCATGGCATAGGCATGCGCCCTGGGATTTGATACTTCCCGGGAGTTAAACATTCGTATACAGTACATACACATCTTTATTGACTTCATAATGTTTTCCTCCTTGTTTTTTTTATCTGATATGAGCATATCATGTGCGGCTTGTTTTGAAAATTCGTTTGGTTTTATCGTTAGTGATAAGTATCGCTTATTACACTTTCTATCCATTCTCCGACGATCCTTGTCAGAGTCATCCTCTGTCCTATAAAGCTGTGAGAGCTCTTGATCGATCTGTATGTCAGGTTAGTATCAAAGCTTTTAAGCTTGTCGGCAAGAGGCTTTATCATCTTGTCGGGCGGTGCTACCGCATCAAGGCTTGCCTCTACCAGTAAAACGTTGTGTTTTGAAAGCTCTTCGTATCTGTTTAAAATGCTTAACGTCTGCTGGTTGATAAGAGCATTTTCATAGACCTCGCTTGCAGAATTCATCTTAAGGCACTGTCCTTCTGTCTCTATCATAAGAAAGAGATCCTTTTCCATCCTGTAGCGGAATGCCGCTCCTATGTCATAAGGAGCAAGTGCTGCAACGCCTTTGATGAATTTAAGATCCTTTGCCGCATTGAGTACGGTCTGACCTCCCATCGAATGTCCGACAAGAAAGATGTTGTCCGTATCAATACCGTATTGATCGGCTATCGCGGGATTATGAGCCCACTTTGCTATCGCGATAAGATCATCCTTTAGATTTGTGAACAGATACTCTCCGTCACTTCCCCAGGCGCCCCTGTGGTTAAGATGTATCACAACGCAGCCCGTTCTCATGAGAGCCAGTTCCAGATCGTTGTTTGTTGTATAGCCCGGAAATCCGTGAGACATTATGACTGTGGGGTAGGGACCTTCTATTCTCTTGTCGGGTGCAAGCAGGTAGCCGTAGATATGGCATCCGCCGCTTACTATATTCAGTTCAAATATCTCCGGAAACGAATCAGCTTCCTCAGTTTCAAATTCAACAAATGCGTTTTCAGCTTTCATAACTTACCTCTTTTATCAGATATGGCAGGGCATTGCCCTGCCACTAGTTAACTTATTGCAGCGAAACCGTTTTCAAGGTCCGCGATGATGTCATCGATGTGTTCTGTACCGATAGAGAGTCTTATGGTGTTCGGCTTGATGCCTGTATCCAAAAGATCCTTGCCCGATAACTGTGAATGAGTGGTTGATGCGGGATGGATGACAAGGCTCTTTACATCGGCTACGTTTGCAAGAAGAGAGAAGATCTTTAGGTTGTCGATGAACTTCCATGCCTCTTCCTGGCCACCCTTTATATCAAATGTGAATATAGATGCTCCGCCGTTTGGGAAGAATCTCTTGTAAAGCTCGTGATCGGGATGATCTGCAACAGCCGGGTGATTTACCTTCTCAACAAGAGGATGGTTTGAAAGATATTCAACGACCTTCTTTGTGTTGTATGCATGACGCTCTAGTCTGAGTGAGAGTGTCTCTACTCCCTGTAAAAGAAGGAATGCATTAAACGGTGAGATGCTCGCACCCGTATCACGAAGCAGGATCGTGCGGATATATGTTACGAATGCTGCAGGACCGAGTGCATCATAAAATGACAGTCCGTGGTAGCTGGGGTTGGGCTCTGTGATATGAGGGAATCTGTTTCCTGCCTTAAAATCAAACTTGCCTGACTCGATTATTATTCCTCCGAGAGTCGTTCCGTGTCCGCCGATAAACTTTGTTGCTGAATGAACCACTATGTCTGCACCGTGTTCAAATGGCTTGATAAGATAGGGTGTTCCAAACGTGTTGTCAACAACTACAGGTATGCCTCTCTTATGAGCTATCTCAGCGATGGCATCGATATCGGGGATGTCGCTTCCGGGATTACCGAGTGTCTCAAGATATACGACCCTTGTGTTGTCCTTTATGGCATTTTCAACTTCGCTCAAATTATGTGCATCAACAAATGTTGTCTCAATTCCGTATTGAGGAAGTGTGTGAGAAAGCAGATTGAAGCTTCCGCCGTAGATTGTCTTCTGTGCAACAACGTGTCCGCCGTTTGGTGCGAGTGCCTCGATCGTATAGCTTATCGCTGCGGCACCTGTTGCAACTGCGAGTGCTGCGCTTCCGCCTTCAAGAGAAGCCAGTCTCTTTTCAAGCACGTCCTGTGTTGTGTTTGTTATTCTTCCGTATACGTTTCCGCCTGCTGAAAGACTGAAGCGGTCTGCGGCATCCTTGCTGTCATGGAATACGTATGATGTTGTCTGGTATATCGGAACCGCTCTTGAATCTGTTGAAGGATCTGCATCTTCCTGTCCTACGTGTATCTGTAAAGTTTCAAATCTGTAATCGCTCATTTTTATATTCTCCTTTTTGATCAAATCTCATTTTCGTTTATCTTTATTCTTTAGTTATGGGCAGTAAAAAATGCCCGGGTAGTTCCCCGGGCATCGGCTGATCAACTATCTGAAATGACAGATCATCTGATCCGTTCATCCGACAAATGAGCCGGACAGCAAGCCGTGTTACACACCCGGGGGTTAAGCATTCGAATATTCATACATGTACACATCATATTTTTCATCTGTGTTTCCTCCTTCGTGAGTTGCTTGCTTTGATGGTCTTATCATAGCATCGATATTCAGTTTTGAAAATTTGATCGTTTCGATCGTCAGTGATAAGCGATCCTTATAATACCTCAGCGAGAAAACCCCTTCCGACGCATGTCAGCTGCGGGATGAATCGCTTTTTTGTACTTTCCTGATCTGACATATTTTCGTTTGTGTTCGTCGGTACGTTGTCCTTCGATATATGATCTCACGGTATCCATAGAAACAGATCCCGTAGTAGCACAAAAATAACTTGCACTCCAAAAAGAATCCTTCCACAGATATCTTTCAACATGCTCGGTATAGTTGGCTCGCACTTCCTTGGAAAGCTGTGTCTTGACCATGTTGATGAGTCTTACCGGGGCAACATCGGGAGGCATCGATACAAGCAGATGCATATGATCCTCATCTGTCTCGGCAGATATAAGCGTGCAGTTCATTCGGTTACACAGATAATCAGCCATATCCTTCAGGAAATCACCGATCTCATCCGTGATCACTCTCTTCCGGTATTTTGTAACGAATATGATATGATATGTGAGCTTATATACGGAATGGGAACCTTTGTTGTAATCATCCATACAATTTCACCTCGCACGAACATATGTTTGCGTATTAGCTGTCTATGTGCTATAATGAGAGTATAAATCGTGGAGGTACTAAAAACAACCATGTATCGCACAAGACAGTATCATATAAAAAAGAACAGCCGCCTGCATCCGTATTGTACAGCCCTTTGTCAAAAGTCAGCTGCTCTGTATAACCGCGCAAATTTCCTGATCCGGCAGTACGCGACAGCTGTTGAATCTTTTAATGCTGTGAAACCACTGTATGAGAATCAGATGAAGGTCTACAGGCAGGTTCATGAGATCCTTGCCTCAGCCAAGTATCATAGCGACAGCAGGTGGCTTAACTATAATGCCATAGACCGTGTCCTTAAAGTATCAAAGGACAGCGCATACTATGCGCTCCCTGCCCAGGCCAACCAGCAGGTACTGAAGCTGTTGATTAGGGACTATAGGTCTTTCTTTGAAGCGATCAAGTCATATAAGAAGAACCCGTCTGCTTTTACCGGAAGGCCGAGAATGCCTGGATACTGTAAGGAAAAAGGGCTTAAGACTGCGATCCTGACAAATCAGATATGTACTGTTAAAGATGGCAGATACATTAAGTTCCCTGGGACAAAGACCAGACTGGATCTCGGTCCTTGTGAAGGAGACATTAAACTTAAGGAAGTAAGGATCAGACCGGATGCAGACAGATTTGTGATAGACGTCGTGCTGGAAGTTAAAGATCGTGGTATCTCACCTGAAGACCATGGCGTCATCCTTAAGCAGCTTAAGGAGATGGAGACGGTAGATAACCTGCGTGTAATGGCGATAGATCCCGGTACTGATAACATAGCTGCCGTAGTAAATAATTTCGCAGAGAGACCGTTCATCATAAAGGGTGGGATCATAAAGTCTGTAAACCAGTTGTATAACAAGGAACTGGCACACCTTTCAAGTGCTGCGATGAGATGTAACGGCAGAAACAGGACAAAACGGATAAATGCACTTACAGGCAGACGGAACCGCCGCATCAAGGATCAGTTTCACAAGATAAGCCGTCAGATAGCAGAGTATGCGAAAGACCATCATGTGGATGTAGTGATAATGGGACATAATGTATTCCAAAAGCAGAAGATAGATATCGGACATGTCAATAACCAGAACTTCGTGCAGATACCGATGACGATATTTGCAGGTATGTTGGAATATAAACTGGCTGCTTACGGGATCAGATTTGTGACAACAGAAGAAAGCTATACGTCCAAGGCAGATTTTTTAGCACTCGATCCCATACCGGAATATAAAAAAGATGATGAGACAGTACACGGATTTTCAGGGAAACGGATCAAGAGGGGTCTGTACAGACACTATGATGGAACAGTCACGAACGCAGATATCAATGGTGCAGCAAATATCTTAAGAAAAGTATTCCCAAAGGTAACCCGATGGGATAGGGGCATAGTGGACATGCCCTGTTCTGCAGGATGTAAAGATCCTGCAGGTTCATACCGCAAAGCGGTATAACAGAAACCCCATCCGACATAGTCGGTTGTGGGTAGTTCATAGCTCCTTGTACTTTAAAAGCTCCTCTATATACGCCTTTCCGTATTCGCTCATGCTGCTTCCCTGTCTGGTGATATATCCTATCATTAAAGGATCCTCTTCCTTAAGCTTTATGGATACGAGGCCCTTAAGTATGACATCATCACCGGAGAGCATTCCGCTTCCTATTGAGTATCCTTTAAGATCTGCGATGAGCTCCATCGTGGTAGCTCTATCGTCTGACTTTATCATCTTTTCAAAGTCATAGTCGGCCATTGCTTCCTCAGTCAGATAGAAGTTGCTGTCATCGCTCTGGTCAAAGGTAACGCACGGATAGTCTTTAAGCTCGTCGAGAGATATCTCTTTTCTTCCGGCAAACTCATGGTCTTCCCATACGTATATATATGTCTCTCTCTGCATGAGAGGTGTAAAGTCGAGCTGATATTCCTTAAAGAGCTTTTTGATAACGCCTTCGTTGGCACCCGAAAATGAGATGACTCCTACTTCGCTCTTTAGAGTCCTTACATCTTCCAAAACATGTCTTGTCTTTGTTTCATGGATGGAAAAGATGAACTTTTCGGGATAGTCCTTTTTAATGACATCGGCAAATGCCTTTATCGCAAAGTTATAGTGCTGGGTTGATACGCTGAAATGAGCCTTGTCGCTGTTTTTTGAAAGATATCTGTCCTCTAAGATCTCATACTGGCCTACAGCCTTCTTTGCATAGTTTACAAACTCCCTGCCTTCATCCGTAAGCGAGATACCCTTGTTTGTTCTCTCAAATAAAAGTATTCCCAGCTCATCCTCAAGATCCCTGATGCTTGATGAAAGAGCCGGCTGCGAGATGAAAAGCCTTGTTGCCGCATCTCTCATTGAAGAGCTTGATGCCACTTCGAGTACGTATTTTATCTGCTGTATGTTCAAACTTTTTCCTCCGTTTGGATTTATCCCTGTGTCTGATAAAACTCCTCTGTTTCATTTATATCATTAACAGGTGGTTTTAGTCCATCAATTGTTATATTGTTTTTTGTTGCATAATCCCAGAGCGCTGCATGTATCGCTTCCTCTGCAAGCAGAGAACAGTGCACCTTTACGGGCGGAAGTCCGTCAAGTGCTTCCATTACGGCCTTGTTTGTTACCTTTAAGGCTTCTTCTACAGTCCTGCCCTTTACAAGTTCTGTTGCCATTGAGCTTGTTGCTATCGCTGCACCGCATCCGAATGTCTTGAACTTCGCTTCTCTTACCACATGATCTTCATCTATATCAAGATACATCCTCATGATGTCGCCGCACTTTGCATTTCCTACGGTCCCGACTCCTGACGGATTTTCTATCTCTCCCACATTTCTCGGATTTGAGAAATGATCCATTACCTTGCTGCTGTATTCCGTGACCTGACTCATCCTGCCGCCTCCTTATTCTTCTTTACAAAATCCTCGTATAACGGTGACATGCTCCTTAATCTGTCTATGATCTTCTTTAAGGTATCTACCGTGTAATCGATATCCTCGATCGTTGTTTCCTTTGATATCGTCAGCCTTACAGAACCGTGAGCTATCTCATGGGGAAGGCCTATCGCAAGAAGCACATGTGAAGGATCTAAACTACCCGATGTGCAGGCAGAACCGCTTGAAGCACATATGCCGTTCTGGTCAAGAAGGATAAGAAGTGATTCACCCTCAATGAATCTGAAACAGAAGTTGGCATTGTTTGAAAGTCTGCTATTAAGATCACCGTTTACAATAGAATACGGTATCTCTTGAGTGACTCTCTTTATCAGTCTGTCACGCAGGCTTGTCTCATATTTGATTGTATCTTCCATGTTTTGAGCGGCAAGCTTTGCTGCCTTTGCAAATCCGATTATGCCGGCTGCGTTTGTTGTTCCGGCTCTCTTTGAATACTCCTGTGCTCCTCCGTGAATAAGGTTTGAGATCTTAACGCCTGAGCGGATATATAAGAATCCTATTCCTTTTGGTCCGTTTATCTTGTGTGCGCTCGCACTCATAAGATCGATGTTTAGCTCATCGACGTTTATCGGGACATGGCCGAAAGCCTGGACCGCATCGGTATGAAAATATATACCGTGCTCATGAGCTATCCTTCCTATCTCCTTTACAGGTTCGATAGTTCCTATCTCGTTGTTTGCAAACATGACTGAGATTAGGATGGTCTTATCGGTTATGGCTTTTTCAAGTTCATTAAGATCGACAAGTCCGTTTTTATCTACATTCAGATATGTTACTTCATATCCGTGCTTTTCCAGGTACTCGCACGTATGAAGAATGGCATGATGCTCTATCTTTGTTGTTATGATATGATTGCCTTTTTCCTTAAGTGCATCAGCGACTCCCTTTAAAGCCCAGTTGTCGGATTCGCTTCCGCCGCCTGTAAAGAGTATCTCTCTTTCCTTGGCACCTATTGTGGCTGCGATCTCTCCTCTGGCCTTTAGGACTTCATCAGCGATCTTTCCCGAAAATGTATATGCGCTTGAAGGATTTCCGTAAAATTGTGTAAAGTACGGGATCATTGAATCAAGCACTTCTTTTGCAACCCTTGTTGTGGCTGCATTGTCCATATATATGAATTTATCCATGGCAGGCGCTCCTTTACCTACTATCTTGGTAGGTAATATATCATGCATCTACCTACCTTGTCAATAGGTTAATCCTTTCAACAGCTTCTTTGGTAGCTTCATGGTCGCCGAAAGCGGTCAGTCTGAAGTATCCTTCGCCGTGAGGTCCGAATCCCACACCGGGTGTTCCAACGACTGCTGCCTTGTTAAGGAGCATGTCAAAGAATTCCCAGCTTGTCATCTGATCGGGAGTCTTAAGCCATATATAGGGTGAGTTGATGGCACCGTATACTTCAAATCCAAGGTTTTTAAGACTCTCATATATATATGTCGCATTCCTCTTGTAATATGCTATCTGCTCCTTTATCTGAGCCTGGCCTATTTCTGAGTAAACAGCCTGACCCGCGCGCTGTACTATATAGGGAGCTCCGTTATACTTTGTTCCGTGTCTTCTTGCCCAGAGAGCGTTAAGCTTTGTTCCGCCTCTTACAAGTTCTTTTGGAACTACGGTGTAGCCGAGTCTCAGTCCCGTAAAGCCCGCATTCTTTGAAAATGATCTCAGTTCTATGGCACAGCTTTGGGCTCCGTCACACTCATAAATGCTGTGAGGGATGTTATCCTCGCTTATATAAGCTTCATATGCTGCATCATAGATGATCACTGCACCCGTATGGTTTGCATGATCGACCCATTTCTGAAGCTCGTCCTTTGTTATGACTTCGCCCGTGGGGTTGTTTGGAAAGCACAGATAGATGACATCGGCTTCTTTCTCGGGTATCTCGGGTGTAAAGTTGTTTTCCTTTGTACACGGCATGTAAAGTACATCGGACCACTGACCTTTAAGTTCATCAAAGCTGCCCGTTCTTCCTGCCATAACGTTTGAATCTACATATACGGGATAGACCGGGTCGCAGACTGCGATCACGTTGTCGTGTGCAAATATCTCCTGGATGTTTCCCGAATCAGACTTTGCTCCGTCGCTTACAAATATCTCATCGCTCTCTATCTTACATCCGAGAGGCTCATAAACCTTTTTAACTATCGTATCCCTTAAAAAGTCATATCCAAGATCGGGGGCATAGCCTTTGAATGTATCCTTTCTTCCCATCTCGTCGACTGCACTGTGGAGTGCATCGGTAACTGCGGGTACAAGCGGGAGAGTCACATCTCCTATGCCGAGTCTTATTATCTTTTTATCCGGGTTGGCTTCACCAAATGCTTTTACTTTCTTTGCTATATCTGAAAAAAGGTAGCTTCCTCTCAGTTTCAGATAGTCTTCGTTGATCTTTAACATATTCCCTCCAATCAAAAAACAAGCGCCCCGAAACAGATGCATGCACATCTGTCTCAGAACGCCTTTGTCCTGCTTTATAAGTAGGTTATACAACAGGACAATCCTATATGCAAGTATTTTATAGGCAATTTAGAAATTTGAATAACCCATAAGGGATTCATCGACCTGTTTTGCGGCCTCTCTTCCCTCGGCTATGGCCCAGACAACAAGTGACTGTCCTCTGTGCATATCTCCCGCAGTAAATATCTTTTCGTTTGATGTCTTGTGTGAGCCAGTCTCAGTCTTTACATTTGTCCTTTCGTTGACATCCACCTTAAACTGCTCTGTCACATAGTTCTCGCTTCCAAGGAAGCCCGCTGCGATAAGTACAAGATCGGCCTTGAGCTCTTTTTCTGTTCCCTTTACGGGTACCATGTTCATTCGTCCGGTTTCCTTGTCAAGAACTCTTTCAAGCTCTACGGTCTTAACGCCCTTAAGAGCACCTTTCTTATCCTTTATGAACTCGGTGACAGTAGTCTTGAATATTCTAGGATCCTTTCCGTAGCAGTAGATAGCTTCTTCCTGGCCGTAGTCGGTCTTTAAAACTTTCGGCCATTCGGGCCACGGGTTGTTATCTGCCCTGCACTCGGGTGCGGGAGGCATCATCTCTATCTGTGTAACATCTTCGGCCTTAAGTCTTATGCTTGTTCCGACACAGTCATTACCCGTATCGCCGCCGCCTATTACTATGACTCTCTTTCCTTCAAGAGATCCGAAGCTGAAATCTTTTGCGTTTATGACTTTTTCGCTGTCATAGTCATTATCCATGAGCTTTTTGCTCACTTCCTTTAAGAAGTCAACGGCAAAGTAGATGCCCTTGGCATCCCTTCCGGGTGCCTTTATGTCTCTGGGGTTTGATGCACCGCAGCAAAGAACGACTCTGTCGTATTCCTTAAGTATCTCATCGGCGCTTATGTCCTTTCCGACATTTACGCCGCACTTAAATTCTATGCCGGCTTTTTCCATTAAGCTTATCCTTCGATCTATCGATCTCTTGTCAAGCTTCATGTTTGGTATGCCGTATCTAAGAAGTCCGCCTGCGCGATCGCTTCTTTCAAATACGGTCACGCTGTGGCCTCTCTTATTTAAGAGCTGAGCCGTTGCAAGACCTGAAGGGCCGCTTCCAATGACTGCTACCTTCTTTCCGGTTCTGACCTTTGGTATCTCTTCGGTAACAAGGTCATGCTCAAATGCATAATCGATAATGGCTGCCTCGTTATCCTTTGTGGCAACGGGTGCGCTGTGAAGGCCGCATGTGCAGGCCGCTTCGCAGAGTGCCGGACATACTCTTGAGGTAAACTCGGGGAATGAATGGGTCTTTGACAGTCTTATATATGCCTGTTCCCAGTTACCCTTATAAACGAGTTCGTTTGTTTCGGGTACGAGGTTATGCAGCGGACATCCGCTTGCCATTCCCGATATCATCACTCCCGCCTGACAGAAGGGTATGCCGCAGTCCATGCATCTTGCTCCCTGGAGCATCTGATCGTTTCTCTCAAGGGGTGTATGGAACTCGTTAAAGTTCTTTATCCTCTCTTCAGGCTTAACTGCAATGGAGTCTTTTCTTTCATAATCCAAAAATCCTGTAGGCTTTCCCATTATCTGTCACCTCCTTTCGAGGTTGCTGCATAGAACGCATCTATCTGCGCCTCCTCGAGGCTTAGGCCCCGTTCGATGAATTCCTCCGTATACTGCATTATCTTCTTATAGTCTGCAGGTATTATCTTCTTAAACTTTCCAAGGTAGTTATCAAAGTCATCAAGGACTGTTTTTGCCTTGTTCGAACCCGTATACTGTACATGCTTCTTAAGCAGGTTTCTTAATTCCTCTTTATCAGCCTTATGCTCAACCTTTTCCATGAGGACCATTTCCTTGTTGAGGTTTCTATAGAGCATGTTGTGCTCGTCAAGGACATAAGCTATACCGCCGCTCATGCCGGCTGCAAAGTTCTTTCCTGTGCTTCCGAGGATGACCGCAACACCGCCTGTCATGTATTCGCAGCCGTGTTCACCGACGCCTTCGACAACGGTCTTTGCACCTGAGTTTCTTACACAGAATCTCTCGCCAGCCATTCCTGCGATATATGCTTCACCGCTTGTTGCACCGTAAAGAGCAACATTACCTACTATGATGTTGTTCTCCGCGTCATAGGCTGCATCCTTTGGTGCCTTGATTATAAGTTTTCCGCCTGATAAGCCTTTTCCGAAGTAGTCATTACTATCACCCGTAAGATCAAGGGTAAGTCCCGAAGGAATGAATGCACCGAAGCTCTGTCCGCCTGCACCCTTGCATTCGATCGTTATGCTGTCTTCCTTGAGTCCCTCGTGGTGAGCTCTTGTAATCTCGGCTCCGATAAGAGTACCGAATGCTCTGTCTATGTTTTCTACTTCTACGGATAACTTAGCTTTCTTTGAACCTGTTATGGCTTCCTTAAGAGTTTTGTCACTGTCAAGAAGCTTCTGATCCTTCTTGTTATAAAGTTCAAAGTCATATATGGCCTTTGGATCAAATGTATTGCTTCCCTCAGTTGCGGGAGTGATTATCCTGTCAAGCTCTATCTTTGATTCAATGCCGCTTAAGCCTTCCTTTTTCTTTATAAGATCTATCCTGCCGACAAGCTCATCTACTTTTCTTACACCGAGCTTTGCCATGTATTCACGAAGCTCTTCAGCGATGAATCTCATGAAATTAACGACATACTCGGGCTTTCCGATAAATCTCTTTCTAAGCTCGGGGTTTTGTGTTGCAACACCCATAGGACAGGTATCTAAATTGCAGACTCTCATCATCACGCATCCGAGGGTTACAAGTGGAGCGGTTGCAAAACCGAATTCCTCTGCACCAAGGATCGCTGCTATCGCTACATCCCTGCCGCTCATGAGCTTTCCGTCTGTCTCTATGACAACTCTGCTTCTTAAGCCGTTCTGCTTTAAAGTCTGGTGAGTCTCAGCAAGACCAAGCTCCCATGGAAGACCTGCGTTATGTATTGAGCTTAAGGGTGCTGCACCTGTTCCTCCGTCATAGCCTGAGATAAGGATTACGCCTGCGCCTGCCTTTGCAACACCGGCTGCTATCGTTCCGACACCTGCCTCGGAAACAAGCTTTACAGAGATACGTGCATCCTTGTTTGCATTCTTAAGGTCATAGATTAGCTGAGCCAGATCCTCGATGGAATATATATCATGGTGAGGAGGAGGAGATATAAGGCTCACACCGGGTGTTGAATGTCTTGTCTTTGCTATCCAGGGATAAACCTTTTTACCCGGGAGATGACCGCCTTCACCGGGCTTTGCTCCCTGAGCCATCTTTATCTGTATCTCTCTTGCACTTACAAGATATCTGCTCGTTACACCGAATCTTCCGCTTGCCACCTGCTTTATCGCAGAGCTTCTGTCATGATCGGTTCCTGCGCTCTCAAGTCTCTCATCGCTCTCACCGCCTTCACCTGAGTTTGACTTACCCTTAAGTCTGTTCATGGCAATGGCAAGAGCTTCATGAGCTTCCTCGGATATAGAGCCGTATGACATCGCACCTGTCTTGAATCTCTTTACGATTTCATCAACGCTCTCTACTTCCTCGATCGGAACTCCTTTTTTAGGATATTCAAAGTCCATAAGGCTTCTTATATATCCTGTCTGCTCAGAGTCTATCATCTGTGTATACTGTTTGAATTTCTCATAGCTTCCCTCGCGTGTTGCAAGCTGGAGCATATGTATGGTCTGGGGATTGTATCTGTGTGCCTCTCCCTGTGAACGCATCTTGTGTCTGCCGATGGAATCGATAGTCATATCGGTGGCAAGACCAAGAGGATCGAATGCCTTTGAGTGCTGTCTGTCTGTATTGGCTGCTATATCCTCCAAGGTGATACCGCCTATACGTGATACGGTACCCGTAAAGTACTTGTCTATAACAGACTTTGAAATACCTACAGCTTCAAAGATCCTGCTTCCTCTGTATGACTGGATGGTGCTAATACCCATCTTTGATGCGATCTTTACGATGCCCTGGATTACTGCATGGTCATAGTCATCACATGCTGCATAGTAATCCTTGTCAAGAATTCCCTCTTCGATAAGACGCATTACTGATGCATGCGCAAGGTAGGGATTAACGGCACTTGCACCGAATCCCAGGAGTGTTGCGAAATGGTGTACCTCTCTCGGTTCGCCTGATTCAAGGATAAGAGACATAGCAGTGCACTTCTTAGTCCTTACCAGGTGATTGTGTACAGCCGCCACGGCAAGAAGTGAAGGTATGGCTACGTGGTTTTCGTCAACACCCCTGTCGGAGAGAATAAGTATGGTTGCGCCGTCCTTGTATGCTCGGTCAACTTCGACGCAAAGGTGATCAATAGCTCTCTCAAGAGGAGTGCTCTTGTAAAAGAGCATTGACACTTTCTCAACTTTAAGTCCCGGCTTGTTTAGCTGGGATATCTTTAACAGATCAAGGTCTGATAATATCGGATTCTTTATCTTTAATACTTCGCAGTTTTCAGGCTTTTCCTCCAAAAGATTACCGTTTTTTCCGACATAGATCGTTGTAGCGGTAACTATCTTTTCTCTAACCGCATCGATCGGAGGATTGGTTACCTGGGCAAAGAGCTGCTTGAAATAGTAAAACAGAGGCTGATACTGTTTTGAAAGCACTGCAAGGGGAGTATCTATACCCATGGCTCCTATGTGCTCGCTGCCGTTAAGGGCCATGTTGCAGATCTGTTCCTTGTAATCCTCGTATGTATATCCGAATGACTTCTGAAGTCTTATGAGCTCGTCAGGCTCGTATTTTTTGATCTTTTCATTCGGTATCTTTATATCATGCAGGTTTATAAGGTTGGAGTCTAACCATTCGCCGTAAGGCTCCCTGCTCGCATAGCGCTGCTTAAGCTCTGAATCAAGGATAACAGCACCCTGCTTTGTATCAACCAATAGCATCTTTCCGGGATGAAGTCTTTCCTTTTTAAGGATGTGCTTTTCATCTACCTTTAAGGCACCGACTTCTGAAGAAATGATGACTCTTCCGTCATCCATGACATAGTATCTTGAAGGTCTGAGACCGTTTCTGTCTAATATTGCTCCGAGAACATCACCGTCTGAGAACAGGACCGATGCGGGACCGTCCCAGGGCTCCATCATGGTCGCATAGTACTGGTAGAAGTCTCTCTCTTCCTGAGAGATCGTATCATTGTGCTCCCAGGGCTCGGGGATTAATACCATCGCTGCAAGAGCGGGATCCATTCCGCCCATGATCATGAATTCAAGGGCATTGTCAAGCATTGCGGAATCGCTGCCTTCTGCAGAGATGATGGGAAGTACCTTTGTAAGATCCTCTGCTGAAAAGAGGCTTGTTGCTATGGTTTCTTCTCTGGCAAGCATCTTGTCGACATTTCCCTTTATGGTATTTATCTCGCCGTTATGTACAACCAGCCTGTTGGGATGAGCTCTTAACCAGCTGGGATTTGTATTAGTTGAAAATCTTGAATGAACAAGAGCGATGGCAGATTCAAAATCCTTATCCTGAAGATCTGCAAAGAATGTTCTTAGCTGGCTTACCAGAAACATTCCCTTGTAGACAATCGTTCTTCCGGAAAGAGAAGGCACGTATGTGTTTTCGTTACTCTGTTCAAATACTCTTCTTACGATGTAGAGCTTTCTGTCAAAAGCAAGGTCATCGCTTATGGCAGCTGGTCTTTTGATAAATCCCTGATAGATATCGGGGCAGCTTTCAAGTGCCTTTTTGCCCAGAACCTTTTCAAATGTCGCAACTTTTCTCCAGCCGAGGAATTTAAGGCCTTCCTTTTCAACTATGACCTCAAACATCTTCATCGCCTGGCTTCTCTTTAATTCGTTGCTTGGAAAGAAGAACATGCCTACGCCGTATTCTCTTTCATTTCCTATGGCGATATTTAATTCACCGCATACTTTCTTAAAGTATTTATGGGGTATCTGAGTGAGTATGCCGACACCGTCTCCTGTCTTTCCTTCTCCGTCCTTGCCGGCTCTGTGTTCCAGATTCTCGACGATCTTTAAAGCATCGTCGACTATTGAATGGCTCTTTTTGCCATGTATGTTGATAACGGCGCCTATACCGCAGTTATCATGTTCGAATTGTGATTCATATAAAGTCCTTGATACTTGCATATATATTCCTTTCTATCGGGTCCCTTTCATGATAAGGGCCGCTTCGATAAGTCCTTTGAATAAAGGATGAGGTTCATCGGGTCTTGATCTGAATTCCGGATGTGCCTGTGTGGCTACAAAGAACGGATGATCCTTAAGCTCTATCATCTCTACTATGTATCCGTCAGGCGATGTTCCGGAAAGTATCATTCCGCTTCCGGTCAAGATATCGCGGTACTCGTTGTTTACCTCATATCTGTGTCTGTGTCGTTCGCTTATGTCCTCTTTCTTATAGAGCCTGTAAGCGATCGTATCTTTTTTAAGTCTGCACGGATATGCTCCGAGTCTTAACGTTCCTCCGATGTCCTCTATGCCTTCCTTGTCAGGCAGTATACAGATGACGGGGTTTTTTGTATCCGGTGTAAACTCCGTGCTGTCGGCATCTTTTAGTCCGCAAACATTTTTTGCAAACTCGACTATGGCCAGTTGCATGCCCAGACATAGTCCGAGGTAGGGGATGTTGTTTTCTCTCGCATATTTGGCTGCGAGGATCTTTCCCTCTGTACCTCTGTGGCCGAAACCTCCGGGAACCAGTATCCCGTCGACATCCCTGAATGTATCTTCTGTATTGTCTTCATTTATGAGCTCTGAATCTATCCATTTGATGTTTACCTCTGCGTGGTTTGCGATGCCTCCGTGTTTAAGGGATTCGACTACGCTAAGGTATGCATCATGAAGCTCAACATATTTTCCTACAAGTGCTATGGTCACCTGATCGGTAGGATTGTGGAAATCTTCAACCATCTTCTTCCACTGATTTAGATCAGGTTCGGGACAGTTTATCTTAAGGCATTCACAAACCGCCTGAGCAAGATGCTCGTTCTCTAACATCAGCGGCACTTCATACAGTGAAGGGGCATCGAGGTTTTGCAGCACATGCTCTTTTTTTACGTTACAGAACAGTGCGATCTTTTCTCTCATATGATCATCGATAGGATAATCGGATCTGCAAACCAGGATGTCGGGCCATATGCCCATGCTCTGCAGGCTCTTGACACTCATCTGGGTGGGCTTTGTTTTCATCTCGCCCGAAGCCTTCAGATAAGGAATGAGAGTTACCTGAATGATTATCGCATTGTCTCTTCCAACCTCGGCCTGAAACTGTCTTATTGCTTCTAAGAAGGGCTGGCTTTCGATATCTCCGACGGTTCCGCCTATCTCTATGATCGAGATCGTTTCCTCGTCATCGCTCTTTGCCTTGTATATCCTGTCCTTTATCTCGTTTGTGATATGAGGTATTACCTGGACGGTACCTCCGCCGTAGTCTCCGTGTCTTTCCTTGTTTAACACCGACCAGTAAATCTTTCCCGTTGTAACATTTGAGTTATAATCTAAGTTCTCGTTTATGAATCTCTCATAGTGACCAAGATCAAGATCAGTTTCCGTTCCGTCATCGGTAACAAAGACCTCTCCGTGCTGGATGGGGTTCATGGTACCCGGATCCACGTTGATGTACGGATCGAATTTCTGCATGGTCACATGATAGCCTCTGGCTTTTAAAAGTCTTCCGAGGGAGGCTGCCGTTATTCCCTTTCCAAGTCCGGAAACAACGCCTCCTGTAACAAATACATACTTAACCATATTTATTCCCCGCTTGCTCCGTAGTTTGAAAGTACTCTTGCACTTGGATCGTTTACATTGCATCCTTCCCAGTTCTTGTTAGGCATCCAGAAGTCTGCGATCATATGTGCCTGACCCGGGTAGTACTTTTCAAATATCTGTCTGTATAAAAGAGATTCCTTTGTAAAAGGTGTGGCAAAATCATACTTTTTGATCTCTTCTTCAAACTGTGCATCGCTGTAAACTTCCTCTGCGTATTCCTTTAGGTGATCTACCATTGAATGGCCTACCGCATCGGAAAAGGCTGCCTTTTCTCTCATTAAGATGTCATAGGGAAGGTAGTCGCCTTCAAAAGCATGTCTTAGGAGGTATTTACCCTTGTTGTACTTGTTCATCTTCATCTCGGGATCTATGCTCATTACGTAGCTTGCAAAATCAAGATCACCGAAAGGAACTCTTGCTTCCATTGAGTTAGATGAGATACATCTGTCTGCACGAAGCACGTCATACATGTAAAGCTCTCTTATACGCTTTGCGGCTTCTTCCTGGAAGCTTGCTGCATCGGGAGCAAAGTCTGTGTACTTGTATCCGAAAAGCTCGTCTGATATCTCGCCTGTCATTAAAACTCTTATATCAGTCTGTTCATGAATGGCCTTGCAGATAAGGTACATTCCCATGCTGGCTCTTATAGTCGTGATATCATATGTTCCGAGAATCGATATTACCTCTTCGAGAGAATTGATTACATCGTCCCTTGTTATTATTATCTCCTTGTGGTCGCTTCCTATATGATCAGCGACCTCCTTAGCATACTTAAGATCGATAGCATCGGTGTTCATTCCGATCGCGAATGTCTTTATGGGCTTGTTAAGTATCTTTGCTGAAACAGCACATACGAGTGAGCTGTCAAGACCGCCGCTGAGTAAGAATCCGAGCGGTGCATCGGCATCAAGTCTCTTTTCTATTCCTGCAACGAGCTTGTCATGGATGTTTTTGCATACCGTTTCGATATCATCCTTAACAACTTCCTTAACCTCAGTCATATCCCTGTAGCATACAAACTTTCCGTCAACGTAGTAGTGTCCGGGAGGGAAGGCCTTCACTTCACCTACAAGTCCCACAAGGTTTTTTGCTTCGCTGGCAAACATTATCTCGCCTGCGTCAGTATGACCGTAGAATAACGGTCTTATGCCTATCGGATCCCTTGCTGCTACAAGATCATCCTTTTTGGCATCATATATGATACATGCATACTCGGCATCGAGCATTGCAAACATTTCCGTTCCGTATTTTTCATACATGGGAAGGAGTATCTCGCAGTCGGAATCGCTTGCGAATGTATATTCCTTCTCAAGTTCTTTTTTCAGTTTTCTGAATCCGTAGACTTCTCCGTTGCAGACAATCGCGTTGTTATTCAGTTCGAAAGGCTGCATTCCTTCCAGTGAAAGTCCCATGATCGCAAGTCTCTCAAACCCCAGTGTTACATCACCGTACTGTCTGATACGCTGCATATCGGGACCTCTGGATGTCGTTTTGTCGAAGTGCTGCTTGAATTTGTCTAACGCAACACTTCCTCCCTTATATCCCATGATCGAGCACATATCTTATTCCTCCTAAACCGGTTTATTATAAACATCTTCAAGCCGAGCCGCCCTTTTGGACGCCCCGGCATTGAAGCTATGTTTTTCTTTTAAATGTTATTCAACATCCTGAAGAGCATCGTAATCCTCTTCACCTGTTCTGATCTTAACGACCTTTTCAACAGGATATACAAATATCTTTCCGTCTCCGATATGTCCTGTGAAAAGCGCTTTCTTTGCCGCATCTATGACTGCCTGTACAGGTATCTTGCTTACGACTACTTCTACCTTCACCTTAGGAAGCAGTGTAGCATCGACTTCAACACCTCTGTACTTCTCGCCGGCACCCTTCTGTATGCCGCATCCCATAACCTGTGTTACCGTCATACCGGTCACACCGAGTTCGTTCATTGCTTTTCTTAATGTGTCATATCTAGACAGTCTTGAGATGATAACAACCTTGCTTATGCCAGTTGCAGGGAATGCGTTTACAACCTTTACTGCCGCATCCTTTGCTGCTTCGCTCGCCTCTTCGTATACATCCGAACCAAGGCTTGTGTTCTCGTTGACATCCATTGTCATTGTGTTTGAGATATCCATTATGCTGAAGCCTGCATAAGCACTTGTAAGACCGTGTTCTGTTCTGTCAAGACCGATGATCTCCTCTTCCTCTGATACTCTGAGGCCGTTGAATTTCTTTATCAGAGAGTAGGTAATGATGATCGTTACTACTGTCCATGCGATAGTAACTGCCATACCGCCAAGCTGTTTAACAAGCTGTGTAAATCCGCCGCCGTAGAAAAGTCCTTCGTTAATGCCTGCGAGTGCAAAACCGGGAGCTGTTTCTGTTGCAAAGAGTCCGACTGCTATCGTACCCCAGATACCGTTGAACATATGAACCGCAACGGCACCGACGGGATCGTCTACGTGTACCACGTTATCTGTGAACCATACACCGAATACTACCAAGAGTCCTGCTACAACACCGATGATGGCTGCGCCTGCACAGTCTGTTACGTCACAGGGAGCTGTGATGGCTACAAGACCTGCAAGGGAAGCGTTCAAACACATTGAAACATCGGGCTTTCCGTATTTTACCCATGTGAAGATCATACATACTACTGTTGCTACTGCAGGTGCTACTGTTGTTGTTAAGAATACCGAACCGAGTGTCTCAACATCTGTTGCTGCCGCACCGTTGAATCCGTACCAGCCAAGCCAGAGGATGAATACACCGAGTGCTGCGACTACCAGGTTGTGACCGGGGAATGCGTTAACCTTTGTAACCTTGCCGTCTTTGTCCTTAACGAACTTTCCGATTCTGGGACCGAGCATCCAGGCACCGATCAGGGCACAGATACCGCCGACCATATGGATACATGTTGAACCGGCGTAATCGTGGAATCCCCATTCAGCTAAGAATCCGCCGCCCCATGTCCAGTGAGCCTCTATCGGATAGATGATGGCTGATATAACTGCTGAGTAGATGCAGTATGAAGAAAACTTTGTTCTTTCAGCCATTGATCCTGAAACGATGGTCGCTGTTGTTGCACAGAACACAAGGTTGAATACAAAAGCCGAATAATCAAAACTGCCGTATGAACTGAATACATCAAATGAAAACTTTCCGGCAAATCCGCCAAGCATGTTTTCGCCGAGCATCAAGGATGCACCGCAGATGAACCACATCACTGTACCTATACAGAAGTCCATCAGGTTCTTCATTATGATGTTTCCTGAGTTCTTTGCTCTGGTGAAGCCCGCTTCGCACATCGCGAATCCGGCCTGCATCCAGAAGACCAGTGCGGCACCTATCAAGAACCACACACCATACACTTCGCTATGGATAGCTTCTAAAATCTCTGTCGTCATAATAATCACTCCTCATTTTTTGATATTGAAAAAGGCACGTTCCCCGCGGAACGCGCCTTTGCGTAAGTCTTAATATATAGGTTTGTTTATACGTAGAACAGCATCTGTTCGTATGTAGGATAAGGAAGATATCCTTCAGGGATCAGAGGCTCTGCCTGATCGGCGTATTTTCTGATCTCTTCCATGTCAGCAATAACCGTATCATGATAGAACTTAGCCTGGTTGATATCTGCTTCCATTGCCTCAGCTGCTGCAACATCCTTTGCAAGCTTCTCTGTTGCCTTAATGACATCCTCATAGTAGCTTGAGAGCTTCTTGATCAGTTCTGTCTGAGTTGATACAGCAGGATCGATTCCAAGCTGTTTCTTAGACAGTGCAGACTGTGTAAGCTCGTCGATGTATTTCATGAGAGCCGGTGCAAACTGCTTGAGTACCATATCCTCAAGTGTGAGAGCCTCGATATGGATCGTCTTTGTATAGTTCTCTATCCTTATCTCGTATCTTGATTCAAGCTCTGTCTCTGAGTAGATGTGATGCTTTGCAAACAGCTTCTTGTTCTTTTCTGCTATGAGTGCAGGCATTGCATCGGGTGTAGACTTGAGATTGAACAGTCCTCTCTTTTCTGCTTCGTCAACCCATTCCTGAGTATATCCGTTGCCGTTAAAGATTACTCTCTTATGCTTTATTATCGTATCCTTTACGAGTTTGTGGATCGCTTCATCAAGTTTGTCCTTCGGGACATCCTTAAGCTGTTCGTAGAAGATGCTTAATGACTCTGCAACAGCTGTATTTAACATGATGTTTGGTCCTGCAACCGATACTGAAGAACCAAGTGATCTGAACTCGAACTTGTTGCCTGTGAAAGCAAACGGTGATGTACGGTTTCTGTCCGTTGTATCCTTTGTGAAGTGGGGAAGAACCTGAGCTCCGGTCTCCATCATCACCTTTTCTACCTTGCCGAAGTACTCATCCTTTTCGATGGCTTCGATCACACCTGTAAGCTCCTCTCCAAGGAACATTGATATGATAGCCGGAGGTGCTTCGTTTGCTCCGAGTCTGTGATCGTTTCCTGCGCTTGCAACTGATAGTCTTAACAGATCCGCATAATCATCTACTGCCTGGATGACAGCTGATAGGAAGATCAAGAACTGTGTATTGTCTGCAGGTGTCTTTCCGGGATTTAAGAGGTTCTCGCCGGTATTTGTTGTCAGTGACCAGTTGTTATGCTTACCTGAACCGTTTATTCCTGCGAAAGGCTTCTCATGAAGTAAGCACATATATCCGTGCTTTTCAGCAACCTTCTTCATTATCTCCATCGTAAGCTGGTTGTGATCGACAGCTACGTTTGTTGTATCAAATACAGGTGCGAGCTCATGCTGGCTGGGAGCAACCTCGTTATGCTTTGTCTTGGCGGGGATCCCGAGTTTCCAGAGTTCCTCGTCAAGCTCATGCATGTATGCCGCAACCCTGGGCTTGAGATTTCCGAAGTAGTGATCATCCATCTCCTGTCCCTTGGGAGCAGGTGCACCGAGAAGTGTTCTTCCGGTAAAGATCAGATCCTTTCTTCTCTTGTAATCCCTCTTATCTATCAGGAAGTATTCCTGTTCGGGTCCTACAGTTGTAAGAACGTTTGTTACATCTTCCTTGCCAAGAAGCTTTAAGATCTTAACCGCTTCCTTGCTGATCGCATCCATTGATCTTAAAAGCGGTGTCTTCTTGTCAAGTGCTTCTCCGCTGTATGAGCAGAATGCTGTAGGAATGTATAATGTCTTGTCTTTAATGAATGCCGGGCTTGTAGGATCCCATGCTGTATATCCTCTTGCCTCGAATGTTGCTCTGATTCCTCCTGAAGGGAAGCTTGATGCATCGGGTTCGCCCTTTACCAGTTCCTTGCCGGAAAAATCCATTATTACTTCGCCGTTTTCAACGGGGCAGATGAAACTGTCATGCTTTTCTGCAGTGTAGCCTGTCATCGGCTGGAACCAGTGAGTGAAGTGTGTTGCTCCGTTCTCTACTGCCCATTCCTTCATGGCAACTGCTACTGCGTTTGCTACATCAAGTTCAAGGTGGGTATTATTATCGATCGTCTTCCTCAGTGCCTTATACATATCCTTCGGAAGTTTTTCTCTCATGATCTTATCGCTGAATACAAGACTTCCGAAAAGTTCAGGGATAGAATTTTCCATTTTTTGATCCTCCTTTTCTTTTGGTCTTTATATCCGGATCCGCGCCACCCGAATCAAAACCGTTTTGCTTTTTAAGCTATAATTTATACAAAAGAAAAGGGCGCTTCGACCAGCTGGTCAAAGCGCCTTTGCTTTTCTGTGTCGTACTATACTCTTTAAAAAATGACTTGTCAACAACTTTTTTTAAATTTTTTAAAAAATTGTTGAAACCTTTATCGTCTGCTCCTCCAATACGTCCAGTAAAACAGCGACAGTATCAAGGCTTGTGAACATCGTGACATTGTTTTCTATAGCACATCTTCTAATGGCTACGCCGTCCTCGTAGTGGATCCCCGATAAGATAGCTCTGGTATTTATCACGTAGCTTACATAGCCCGCACGAATCGAGTCAAGTATCTCCTCGCTGCCTTCACTTAATTTACGGCGGACTCTGGTACGTATGCCGTGCTCCTTTAAGAAGTCAGCCGTTCCTATGGTAGCCTCGATATTAAAGCCCATGTCATAGAATCTCTTGATCAGAGGGAGAGCCTCAGCCTTGTCCTCGTCGGCAAGGGTTACCATTACGGTACCGTAGTTTTGAAGCTTTATGCCTGATGCGATCAGTGCCTTGTACATTGCCCTGTGAAGAGTCTTATCGTATCCTATGGCTTCACCCGTTGATTTCATCTCGGGTGAGAGATATGCATCCATTCCCTTAAGCTTTGCAAACGAGAATGCGGGTGCCTTTACGCACCATCTGTCTCTTTCCTTCGGATAAAGTTCAAAGATGCCCTGCTCCTTTAGGCTGACTCCAAGTATTACAAGGGTAGCTATATCGGCAAGAGAGTATCCCGTCGCCTTTGAAAGGAACGGGACTGTCCTTGATGATCTGGGATTAACCTCAATGATATATACGTTCTCATTCTCATCCACGATGAACTGAATGTTATATAAGCCCACTATGCCTATTCCTATGCCGAGCTTCTTTGTATACTGAAGGATGGTTCCCTTTACCTTGTCCGATATAGAGAATGTCGGATATACGCTTATGGAATCTCCTGAGTGTACACCTGTCCTTTCGACAAGCTCCATTATGCCCGGTACGAATACGTCGTGGCCGTCGCATATCGCATCAACTTCGACTTCCTTGCCCCGTATATACTTATCGACAAGAACCGGCTTATCCTCGTCAACTTCAACGGCAGTCTTAAGGTAATGCCTCATATCGGCTTCCTTTGAGACTATCTGCATAGCTCTTCCGCCAAGAACAAAGCTCGGGCGCACAAGTACGGGATAGCCTATCTCTTCTGCGACCTTTACGCCGTCTTCGATATTTGTGACAGCAACACCCTTTGGCTGAGGTATATCAAGCTCCAGGAGAAGCTTTTCAAAGGCATCCCTGTTTTCCGCCTTTTCTATCGCATTGCAGTCCGTGCCTATGATCTTTACACCGTATTCCTTTAAAGGCTCTGCAAGGTTTATCGCAGTCTGTCCTCCAAGGATGGCTATAACACCCTCGGGCTTTTCCATCTCGACTATGTTCATTACATCCTCTACGCACAAAGGCTCAAAGTAGAGCTTGTCGGATGTCGTATAGTCGGTTGATACGGTCTCCGGGTTATTGTTTATTATGATGGCTTCATATCCCGATGCCTTTATGGTCTTTACCGCATGAACGGTAGAGTAGTCAAACTCGACGCCCTGACCTATCCTTATGGGGCCGGATCCCAAAACTATTATCTTTTTCTTGTCCGATATGATGGATTCATTTTCATCCTCGTATGTTGAATAGAAGTACGGGATATAGCTCTCAAACTCTGAAGCGCATGTATCTATCATCTTATAGACGGGTCTTATTCCAAGGCTGTTTCTTAGATCAAAGACATCATGGGCATCCATGTGCCATAAGTTTCCTATCTCCTTATCGGAAAATCCCATCTTCTTTGCCATAAAGAGTATGTCTTTGTCTTTTACGTTTTCGGCAACGGTCTTTTCCATGTCGACGATGTTTTTAAGCTTGCGTATGAAGAAGACATCGATACCCGTAATCTTTGCTATCTTATCTGCATCACATCCCATTCGTAGCATCTGGGCTATGGCATATATACGGTCATCCGTTCCGATAGCGATATAGTCGGCAAGCTCATCCATAGAATACGAATCAAACTTATGGCTGTAGAGATGATATACGCCAACCTCAAGGCTTCGTATAGCCTTAAGCAGACTTTCCTCGACAGTCCTGCCTATGCTCATGACTTCGCCGGTAGCCTTCATCTGTGTGCTCAGAGAGTTGTTTGCATCGTTAAACTTGTCAAACGGGAATCTCGGCATCTTTGATACAACGTAGTCAAGTGCGGGTTCAAAGCTTGCAGGAGTATTGGCCAACATTATCTCATCAAGACGCATGCCGACACTTATCTTCGCCGAAACCCTGGCGATCGGATATCCGCTTGCCTTTGATGCAAGGGCAGATGATCTCGATACCCTTGGATTAACTTCGATCAGGTAGTATTTGAATGACTTGGGATCGAGTGCAAACTGGACATTGCATCCGCCCTCTATCTTAAGCGCACGTATGATCTTTAGCGCGCTGTCTCTTAACATGTGATATTCCTTGTTTG